>Ga0181564_10001397_pt1 | contig 21560 bp, 16 predicted proteins | sample 011ome_24_FD_134512 | JGI IMG/M metagenome (GOLD analysis project Ga0181564, IMG submission 134512) | Coastal salt marsh microbial communities from the Groves Creek Marsh, Skidaway Island, Georgia - 011513CT metaG (megahit assembly) | ecosystem: Environmental > Aquatic > Marine > Intertidal...
AAATCACGAAATGATACAACAAACCGTGTTCGTTCGCGTCCCAATACAACTTTGTCCACCCCGCCTCGACCATGAGCTCAAACGGTGCAATCATAAACGTCATGACCGCGATGCTCCACACCGACAACACAATCTCATTCTTCACCTGATCCTTACCCTCACGCCCGGTCCACTTGGCGTTATTCTCCCCATTCTTATTCTTTCGCGCAAAGTGCCACCAGTACGACAGCGGGCACAGCGTGAAGTACAAGATGTACGTAAACAGCGTCAAGAAGGCCCACATCACGGTAAACTTACGCACAAACGAATACGACGACGGGTCATACGCCCCCGTCTTACCAAGAATCATCCCATCGATGAGCACATGGTTCAGCCAGTGCGCCGTGCCGTCGAACCCGTGGAGCAAACCGATGATGATTGGGATCTCAGACATCGTCCAGCGTCAACGTTCGGTCTGCGCTCTGCGGTGCGCGTGCGTGCGGCGCGGGCGCGGGCGTCTCGAGCGCGACGCGCAGACGCGTGCGAGACGATGCCTTCAACCTCGTGCGCGACGCGATGCGCGCGAGACGTGGGCGACGACGGCGATGCGCGCGTCGAACAGTGACGTGCCGGTGACGTCGGCCGCCAGCGCAGCAGTGGATAGAATGCGCGCGCATCGCGCCACATCGCGACGACGGCGCGCGCGATGTCGTCGTCGCGCGCGGCGACGCGTGCAGACGCTCGAGATTTTCATCGCCGCGCGCGAGAGATGTCGCGCGAGGATGCGCACGCGGCGCTGTTGGCGATGCATGACGCGCATCGGGCGCGCGCGCGGGGTGCGGCGTTGACTCGCGCGACGGTTGTGGAGACGGATGCCGACGCGATGGCGCGCGAGCATCGATTCGTGCGCGAGGACGATGATGTTGATCCCGACGGGCGCGGTGTCGAGCACGGGGTGAAGCTGGCGAAGAGGTACTACGCGAAGTTGTTCAAGACGTATGCGATTTGCGACTTGTCGCGCGCGCCGAAGGTTGGCATGCGATGGCGCACGGAAGAGGAGGTCCGGAGCGGGAAAGGACAGTTTGTGTGTGGTGAACGCGCGTGTGATGGCGTGGATGCGTTGCAGAGCTTTGAGTGTCATTTTGCGTACGTTGAAGCGGGGGCGAAGAAGAGCGCGCTCGTCAAGGTGCGCGTGTGCGGGACGTGCGCGGTGAAATTGGGGTCGAGCGATGGGCACACGCGCTTAGATAATGCGTTCAAAGGCAAAACCATCGAGGGCGATGGCGTGGCGAGCGCCAACGATTCAGAGCGCGGTGAGCGGCGGAGGCGAAAGGATAAAAAAACGAAAAAACGTAAACGGAGCGACGACGACGAGGATGACGAGCGTTTTTTGCTGAGGACGCTGTTGGCGTAGAGTTTGCTGTACATTGTGTGGTTTTAGTAGAAATACGTAGCTAAAGTAGATTAAAACATGCCAGGCATGCCGTATCCTCGACCGTAGCCTCGACCGTAGCCACCGTATCCACGACCGTATCCACGTCGACCGCCGTTCCCGATGCCAAACATGTTCGCAATGGACAACAAAGTCCAGATGCTGGCGCCACTCTTCCACGCCGAATACAGCGCACCTATGCCTATGAGTGTCCAGAGCGAGAATCCACTACCGTATCTATCGTAGTAGTCGTCGTATCCGTATCCGTATCCGCCGCCTGAGCCGACGCCGAACCAGCGCGTGGCGACGTAATACGCCAGCACAGCCAACACGCAGTGCACCACTAGGCGCTCATTCGGCGTGCCTCTATCGTATCTCATCCGAGCCATGCTCACGACCGCTAACGCCGCTGCGCCTAGGCCATTCAAGCTCGGCATTGAAGGCATTGAAGGCATTGAAGGCATTGAAGGCTTCCAACCGCCCGACGTCGAGGCACGTCGCGGATTAGACGCCAACCTTTCGCGAACCTCCTTTAACTGTCGCCGCGCGTCCAAGTTATCCGGCGCGTAAGAAACCCACTTTTCTAGCGCGCGTTCAGCACCGACGTCGTCTAATAACATGACGTTTGCGGCGGCGAGTCGCGACCAGCCACGCGCCCACGTCGGTCGCAATTTCACACATATCTCGGCATCAGCCTTAGCCTTCTTCGCATCGTTGAGCTGTAAATAGCACGCCGAACGGTTGGATCTATACACCGCGAGGTCTTCGTCGTCCTTGGGTGCGATCGCTATGGCTTCATCGTACGCCTTTATTGCTTCCGCGTAGTTCTTCGCGGTGTACAGATTAGTGCCGCGTTCCTTGGCGGCTCTCGCAGCTCGCGCTCGAGCTTCTCTATCGCCCGACATGTCTGCGTGTGACGCGTATTTTCGTTCTCGATATTAGGTGTGCGCTAATGTGAAGACTCGATGTACGGCGTTGCGTGCGCGTTTTGAGGAAGCGCGCAGCGCTCGCGCGAGCGTTGCGTTGAGCGTTGAAAAAAAAAAAAGCGTGACTGTAATGTACATATTATTAGCAACCGTCAAACGAAACAATCAAACAACTACAAATCTTCAATACCCTTGTAAAGCATGAGCACAGACCCGAGGGCGAGAATGCCGAGCAATATTTGCGTAAACTGGTCCTTATTAATGGAGCCTTGGACGCGTATACCGAGTAATACGCCGACCAATCCAGCGGTACCGGCGGCGCCGTACACGCCAGGTTTGTCTATGTCAAATAAACCATTGACAGCGTACGTTACTAACCGTGCACACATCACGGTGACGAGAATTGCCGCACTCGTCGCGCGCACGATGTCCTTACTCACTTTGAGCACAGTGTAGCACGCGATGGCCGGTGGGCCGTGCGTGCCCGTCATTCCACCCAAAAATCCGCTCATGCACCCAGCACACGCCCACGTAAGCATAAAACTCCATCGCTTGCCCTTCCACGTTAATCCTTCATTCGCCACCGGGCCGTGTAAGAATTTCATCGGCTCTTTGTACCACAACGCGTCAGAGCCGTCGGCGTCTGCGAGTCGATTCAGCGCCCCTTCTTCGTCCTGCGCATCAACTTCCGTCGCTGCGTCTTGTGATGGTGGTTTCACCTCACCGCCTTTAATTCGCCGAGTGATGTATCCAACCACCCCGGACCTTTCGCACACGAACAGCGCGATGAGCACTGAAAAAGTCAGCTCTAAATAGGCGGGGCTCACGCGCTGCAACGCCAGCGCCCCCAACGGCACGCACGCCACCTGACACGGCAAGAACGAACTCAAAATAAGCCAATTGGTGTGCTTTTTGATATTTGCGCTCGTGATGAATGGAATCATCGTTACCAAACCAACGAACGCTTCTAACGCAACTGTGTCTTTGAGAGACACCACGTCCGCGCCCGCGATGGAGAACACGACCCAGGTCACGAGAAATAAGATCGCCGCGCCGACGCCGGTGATGCCCTAACAAACGTCAAAAACGCGTGTCGTGCATCGCGCGTCAGTCTGCGAACGATATCGCGCGCGAGCGACGCAAAGATAAGATGAGTCGTGCAGGCAGTGGGCACTGAGGGCGCCAACGCGCGTGAACGACGAATGACGACGACGACGACGATGACGACGACGACGAACGACAACAAGAACGACAACAAGAGCGACGAGTTGCAACGATCACGGCCGACGCACCCGAGACACGCACGCGAGAAACGCGGCGACGACATACGTCACGTATTCGCTCGTTGAAGCACCCATGCCGAGCGCCACACAGTGACGCCGCGCGCGTATTTATTCAAAGCGCGTATTTATTCAAAGCGTGCGCGACCGCGACCGCGCGAACGATGGGATGGGTGCGCCATCCGCCGAGTGACACCGTGCGCGACGTCGCCGTCGTGCCGTGCGGGGCGACGAAGACGATTTATTTGATTCGCCACGCGGAGGGATTTCACAACGAAGCCGGGGAGAGAGACCCGAAAGAGTACGGAAACGAGGCGTATGCCGACGCGCGGTTGACGGAGAAAGGGTGGAGGCAGTGCGAGGCGTTCAAGGCGAATTTGAAGCGCGGGGATGCGTACGAGGCGCTCGTACGCAAGTGTGAGCTCGTGGTGGTGTCGCCGTTGAGTCGAGCGATGGATACCGCGGCGGCGATGTTCGGCGTGGAAGACGGTGATGCGCGAGGTGGTGAGGTGCTCATGCGCGGAACGGAGGCGGTGGCGATGAAGACATGCGCGCGGCCGACGTTGCGCTTGAACAAGGAGTTGTGCGGCGGCGCAAAATTCGTGGCGCTCGAGTCGTGTCGCGAGCAGATTGGCGGGAATCCATGCGACCGACGTCGGTCGGTGACGGAATATAAAGAGGAGTATCCTGGTGTGGACTTTTCGTTGATTGAAACCGACACGGATGTATTTTGGAAGCCAGGGCACGAAAACCGCGAGCCCGAGCCGGTGCTTCGCGCGAGAGCACGAGAGTTTCTCGACTGGTGCATGAAACAAGATGAAGACCACATCGTCGTCGTCACGCACAGTGCGTTCATGTGTAATTTGATGGTGGAGTATGCACTCGGTGGGGCTAATCCGTGTAAAACGATGGTGGACCACCTGCACCGCTGGCCTGCAAACTGCGAGTGCAGGCCGTTGGTCATCATCGATCAAAAGAACCAGTTCAATCACAGTCCGTTTTACCACCCCGGCGGTGACTTGATTGAAGAGTAAATCTATAATGCATTTTGCTTACAGTAGGTAGCGCGCGTGTTGTATTAAAATCATGACGAATGTGTCATCGTTCAAGAAATCTTATGCGTACATGACAAATCACAATGTGAACGACTCAAGGCGCAGTGCCGCAGCACGCACGCGCGCCTCGTCTCTATAGCTATCTAATGGTCCCATCGGAACCCCTACATGTTCGAGCATAATGCTGGCCGCTGCTGAACCAATCGCGAGCCCATTCTTGATGTCGTTTGTTTCTAACAGCGCAGCTAGAAAGCCGCCGCAAAAGGAATTACCGCACCCAGTGGGATCGACAACGTTCATCGCACACGCCGGCGCGGAATATCCAACATTCATCACCGCGTCGTACACGATCGCACCATCTTCGCCCATGCGCAGACACAAGGTTTTCCCGCCAGCTTCAGCCATAGCTTTAATTAAATCCTTTGCGCCCAAACGTTCGCCTCCGACAAACAAGCTTCGCGCTTCAAGAATGTTCGGACTAAACACATCCGCCATGCTCACAAGTTCCTTCAGCGAACTCGTACTAAGCGGCTTCGTGGCGTGCGTGAATGGTTCAACCGAAATTAATTGCACGCCAGCGCCGCGCAAATCGCGCACGAGGTCGAAATCGGGACGTACAGGATTAAGGCCAAAGTGGCAGGCTCGGGGGTGTCGAACTTCCTCGGGCCACGTTGCAAATCTAGGACGAAGCATCGAATATAGCGCTTCGTCGGCGTCAATGCGCCATATTTGCGTTCGGCGCCCATCGTTTTCGGTGATTTGCCACGCACGCGGCGTGGGCATACCTCTCTGAGGTATGAGCCCTCGAACGTTGATGGCGCGCTCCGTGAGCCAGCGTACGCACTCTGCGGGACAGTCTATCTCGCCTACGCCCGCGACGAGCGCTACGCGAATATCTTTCGAATACATGGATGCCCCGAACGCGGTTTGCGCGCCTCCGCCGCCTAGAACCGCCATCTTTGTCGTTCCGTCTGCGAAGACCAAGTCATCTACGATGAGCGTCGTCGTCAGGACGTCGATCTCGCCTCCCGAGGCGCAACTGCAAGAACGGCTCTGTGCACGTGCATTCACGCATTTTCGTCCCCTCGTGTGCGCAGAGAAAGATGTCGAACACGCACCAAACGACGAGAGCGCGCGAGGCGACGCCATCTTCTGAAGTCAGCGCGCGCGCTTGCCGTCCTCAAAATCAAGCATCACGACGACGACGTAAGCGTACGTGATACTTAATTCATTGGCATGAACCGCAACATGACGACTTCGAAAATCAACGTCGCATCACCTGGGATCTCGGGCGGTGACCCGCGCTTGCCATATCCGAGCTTGGGTGGAATCGTCAACCGTCGCTTCTCGTTCACCTTCATTCCCATCATGCCCTGATCAAAACCCTTGATGACTTCGCCGAGACCTAAGTTAAACGTAAACACGCCGTTCGTACGCTCGAACTCTTCGCCAGTCGCGGCGAGGGTGCCTACGTAGGATACGTCGACTTGGTCGCCGCGTTCGCTCAAGGGCGAGTCTTCGTAGCCTTCTTGTAACACTTCGATCGTCACCTTTTCATCTTCCGCGGCTTCGAACTCCATTCCAGGAATCGAAAACGATTGACCTTGCTGTATCAACACGCCATCGGTCACGGCTTTGGTCAGCGCACGCTTGAGCGCAGCGGCGTTGTCCGTGTCATAGGTGTCCTTGAGAAACTTTGCGATTGCTTGTCTCGACGACCCAGGCGCCGGCGACGCCAAGGTTTCGATCGCCACGAGAACTTTCGCGATGATCGTTTTCGGCACCGCCGGCTTGGTTGATTTCGGGGGCATCGTGCTGTGCGCACGCGGTGTTTCGCGTGCTTCAAAGTGGGGCAAGATTTGAAAAAGGCGCGAGCTGTCACGGCTCGTCACGGGTACGCCGCGACGTTCTTTCGCCGAACGACAAAGTTGTGCATCCCACCAACAATAAACAAGTATAAATCGGCTTGTTTTTAGCGTCGATTCACTTCCTTCATGCGCGAACGCGAATTAAGCGAATTAATCATACAAATAAATCCGACTGGCGACGTCGTCCACGAGCCAGTCAAAGCCATCTAATAACCCCTCGCCGTTCACCGCCGAACACCCGACAATCTTCCAGTGCCTATTCTCGAGCTGACGCAAGCCAAGAGCGTCCACCATAGACTCGACGTCCATGGCGCCCTGGATATCGCGCTTGTTTGCAAAAATCAATGCACTCGCTCCCGCGAGCTTTTCTTCGCCGAGGACCGCGGCGAGCTCACGTTTGCAATCTTCCATTCGACGCACGTCAGCGCTATCAACGACCCATATCAACGCGTCAGTCGCTTCATAATAATTCTTCCAATACGACCGCAAAGTCTTCTGTCCTCCGACATCCCAGATGTTTAACGTGTACGCTCCGTGCGTCATCGTTTTGATGTTGAACCCGAGCGTCGGTGATATTTCGTCAATAGACTCGCCGTTGACGCGCTTGACGATGGTGGTTTTGCCGGCGTTATCTAAGCCGACCATCAACACGCGTATTTCGCGCTCTTTGGCCTTGACCTGCGCGGTGACGAGGGAAATAACGAGGTGAGTTTGTGGTCAACGCTGTTTCGCGCGCGCGCGCCCAGAGTCAACAGAAACGCGGGCTGGGCGCGTTTCGCGCACTCTAGTGTGCGTGCGCGACAGAGCACCGTACGTACCTTTTTAATTATCGTGAGCAGCCCCATAATGGATCGGACGTGTGCTCCGCGCGTCTTGCACTGCCGTCGAGCACGACGCTACGGAGTGTTGTTTATCAAGCTGCATTTGCTTACATCGTTTTGACTAATTACCGGTACAGATCTACACGACGTGCGGCGAGTACGGACGCGCACGCAATATTAACTAGACTTGCTTTCTTTCTCAGCTTCCGTGGCTTGGAGTTTCGCCACGGTGGCATCGATGTTTCGAGGCGCCAACGGGCCATCGAAGAAGTGGTGTCGCATACCAAAGAACAATCTAAAGGTGTTGAAGACGGTGAAACAGAACCAAACGCCCGCGAGGGAGTTGCCGTAAAAATGCAACGCCATTAACATCGCACCGGTGGATACAAACATCCCACCAGCGAGGCGAAGGAACGCCTGGTGACCTTGCATCAAGCCTTCGCCGACGAAGACGATACCGTTGAGCGGTTGTAACGCGGCGCCGATGAGGCACGGCATCTTCGCCTGTTCTTGCACCTCGGACAGTGAAGAGAAGACGCCGATGAAAGGAATCGCACCAGCTTGCATGACAGCCAAAATCAAACCGATCCCAACGCCCCAGAATAATAAACGATCTGCGATGCGCTTGGCTTCACGAGGACCACCCTTTTCCATGGAGTTCATGCGTTGCGGAATTAAAATCGTCGCAATCGTACTCAACGCCAAAATGGCAATCACACCGAGCTGGAAAACTTGCGAAGAAATCGTGTGCGCGGCCGCAGCTGTACCTGTTTCATCCATAGTAAGGATGGCACGCATGACAGCCAAGAAAGTGATGTTTTGAGCCACCGCACGAAGCTGCACGCCGGCGCCGCCGACGAGGAGCGTCCCGAGCGCCTTCCAGCTCGGGGGTCTCACCATATCGCCTAACTTTACTAGATTACGTTTAACTAACAACGACACGTAAAGTGCCGATGAGAACACTTCAGAGATCGACGTAGCGATCGCAGCACCGGCGACGCCCATCGCCTTCACCGCACCAAACCCAAAAATTAACAACGGATCGAGGACAACATTCATCATCTGACTCGCCAACGTAATCTTCATTGGCGTCATCACATCAAGCGTGCCGCGGAATGCAGCGAAACCAACCGTGGAAACAATTGCAGGAATGAACGTCAGCGCACGGAAACCAACATATGGCGCCGCTTGCGCCGCCGTCGAGCTGCCAGCCACAACGCCGACGACTCCCAGGCATCGCTCGCGCATCGTGTACATAAAAATCATTCCCATCGCACCGACGACAGCGGCGCAGAAAATGCCTTCACCAATTTTCTTCGACAATTCTTCTTTATTCCCACCCGCGGCAGCTTTGGCCACCACTGGCGCGACGACGCTTGGAATGAATGAAATAATCCAAAACGCGCTTTGAAACACTTGGTTCGCTGCCCCTTGCGCCGCGAGCGACACGGCGTCCTCCAATCTCCCAACCCAAAACACGTCCACCGCACCGACGAGCGGAATAATTAAAAAGTTCAACATGGCTGGAATAAACAGCGCTAGAATAAGCTTATCTAGCGCATCGTTACGAGGACGGCAATCCGCGCTCAACCAGCCCACGGCGTCGCCCGCGGCGCTCTCTGAATCACCCATATCCATCGCCGCCGCGCGCGCGCGCACCGCGCCGCGCGCCGCCTCTGACGCGAGCGCATTTATTTCAGACCCTCCCCTCGCGCGCGGACGCGCGACGGCGCCCGCGTCGCGCGAAAAAATCGATGTGAGCCCGCGAGCTCGCACCACGAGGCCAGGCGGGCCCGGCACACGACGCGACGCCGCGCACGCCGCACGCGCGCGCGCGGGCGCGGGCGCGCATCGCGCGGAAAATACCCCTGGTGACGCCGTCGTCGACATCATCGCTCGTGCGGCGGCGTTTTGAATGAAAGTCAAAACGACCGTGCGCGCGAGTGACGTCACGCGTGTCGTGTCCCGTGCTGACCTGGATGGATGACGAGCGTCGGTTGAGGATAAAACAATGCGTAGAGATTGGTATAATAAAGAGTACACGAGATGTGGTGCGTATGTGCGAGCTTAAAGGACCATGGCGAGCGCCTGGTCGACGGAGGATGCGGATTTTAAGGCGTCGATGTCGACAGATTTTCCCGAACGGATGGCGGATTCGAGCGCGGAGACTTGAGCGGCGTCTCCGCTTTCGAGCATGATACCCACGCATGTACCTTCATGGATCCAAAATGCCGCGAGCTTGGGGTTGAAATCGCCGATGGTGATGATTTCGCCCTTTTGTAAGCCATAGAAGACCCAGGCGAGCGAGCGCTCGGAGCCCTTGTGTTCAAAGACGCGAGAGTAAAAGTACGGCGTGTAGTCGTACGTCGCGTCAGTCTTGCCGGCGATGATGTTACCTACGAGTGTGGCGCTATCTCTCGCGTGCTTCACGTGCTCCATGCGTACTAATTCTTTCGAAAGCATCAACGGGAACGCCGCAATGTCACCGATGGCGAAGACGCCGTCGGCAGACGTGCGAAATTGACCGTCGACTTTGATGCCACCCAAGCGACCTTCAGGGCGTTCGAGCGTGTCAAACGGCGCCGTCGGCGCCGTCGCACCGACACCGACGACGATCAAGTCCGCTTCGAGCACGTTACCGTCAGCGAGCTCCACGCCCGTGGCTTTACCTTCGGCATCTTTCAAAATTGTCTTTACCGAGGTTGACCTGTGAAATGTCGCGCCGCGTTGCTCGTATAACGCCTCGTAGTGCTTGGCGATATCGGCGTTGAACAACCGTCCCATGACATGCGGCTCCATCATCACCACATGAGGTTTTAAGCCACGCGTGGCGAGCGAGGCGGCGCACTCGAGACCAATGTAGCCACCGCCGATTACCACAGCCTTGGTTGCTCCGCTTTCCATGGCGGCGCACAACTTTAACGCGTCGGCGTTATTTCTCACGTAATGCACGCGCTCCGCATCGCCATTCATCGACGCGGGGAGCTTAATAACGCCGCATCCTGTGGCAACAACGAGCGTTTCGTACGAAATGGTCTCGCCGCCATCTGTGGTGAGCGTTTTCGCGCTCAAGTCGGCGCCCGTCACGCGCGTGGACAACTTCAACGCCACGTCGTGTTCGGCGTACCACTCGAGGGTTTGGCGCTCGCCGCCGCCACCCACGCACGTGTGAAACCCAGGAAGGCGTGGCGGACCTTCGGCGTGTAAAAATGCCTTGGTAAGCGCCGGACGCTCGTACGGCGCGACGTCTTCGTCGCCGATCAAGAGCGTTTTGTGTCCCAAGTTATTCGCCACGAGCGCGCGGACGAGGTATCCAGCGCTGTTCCCAGCGCCGACGATCACAATGCTTCGCGCAGACATCGTTGATGTTCTTGGTTTTTCTTTGTGTTGTTCAGCGAGCGACGTTTACGTGCGCGCGTCGTTGAGTGAGGAGCCGTCGAGGCGCGGGGCGCTTTTTGGGACCAGCCGCCGCGCGACGACATCGCGTGGCGCGACATCACCCCATAGCGCCGTCGACGAGTTCGAGATACGTGTCGAATTTCTCCAACACGTCCGTTAACGAGTATCGCAAGCCTTCACTGGTGATTCGCGGGTCGTTTCGCATGCCCATGGACACCCCAGTGCGCGCCAAGCGCAACGTCAATAACGGCTCCGTCGAGGGCGGTGCACGCGGATCGTTATAACACGAGAACACGAAACACAAGAAATCATTCGGACGCTTCACACCTGGCAGCTGTATCGCCCCAGTGCCCCCGCGCTCGGCGATGGCGTCATCTAAATCAGCCGCCGGTACGCCGAGCTGGTCGGCTTTCATGACTCTCCACGTCGCCGACTCGATATCCGTCAGCGGCGCCGCGGCGACGAACCGATCAATCTCAATCGCATCGCGCTCAAACGATGACAACTTTGACAACCGAGTGTCGAGCTCTTTAAGCGGTGGATCAACGCCCAAGGCGTCGGCGGTGACGAGCACGTCGAGGCAGGCGGCGACTTGGTCGCGCGCCTCTCGAACGCGCGCGACGGCCGCGCGCACGTCTCCCGCATCGCGTGCAACCGCGGGCCATGTATGCGCACTGAACATGGTCATGCTCGCGCTCGCGACGACTTGAGCGAGAAACGCGCGACGAGAACCGTCGTGAGAGGCGCGCGAAGTCGCCGACGCAGACGTCTTGCGTCGCAACCGCCGCCGCGTTCGGCTCACCCTCGGCGCGATACATGTCACGCCCGATGCGACATGCGTGACCAACATTGATGCACGCATGATGGCGTGAATAGCGCCGCTTCTAAAGCGATCTAGTCGTCTCGTGCGCGCGTCGGACACTAAAGCGCTTTTGAACAAATGACCTCCGATATTACAAACAAACACACAAACTCATCACCACGCGGGACGTTCGATGCTACTAACGCGCGAGACAACGCATACATTTCCACTTTTTCTCAATCCACGCCCGCGCTCACACCGCAGACGCCCCGCGCGCGCCGGCCGGCCGCCGCGCGCGTGACGCCTCTGACCCGACGCCTCCGACGCCACCCTTCCCCACCTTGTCCTCCGCTCCATGCGCCCCTGGCGCGCGTAACGCTCCTAAATCTCGCGCCCGGCGCATCTCAAACGCCTCGCGCTCGCCCAGCGCCGCGCACTCGCGCTCGATCGCCGCGCGGGCGTGCGCAAACGACACCGTTGGCGCGAGCTCGGGGGCGTCTTCGGGCGGCGACGTCGAGCGACGCTGACGACGTCGCGACGACGCGCTCGGCGACGGCGACGGCGACGGCGACGGCGACGGCGAGGACGCGCGCGCGGTGAGTTCGCCGTGTAAGTGATGGAGGTTCGACATGATGGCGTCCATGGCGACGACGGCGCGAAGGCGTGTGCGGTCGGGGTGAGGGCGTTTTTTGGCGTTGACAAGTGAAAAATTTGGCGCCGAAGGTCGTCGTCATCGAACGGTTGAACATCCGCGAGGCGCGCGAGCGGATGATGATGTGGGTAAATATGTATGCGTAAATGTGTTATTAGCGCGCGCGAGAGGTGTGCAAGGGATGTCGCGCGGGCGAACGCGAGCAGCGGCGGTGCTACGCGAGGTTAGACGACAACGTCGAACGATTTTGTCCTCGGCTCGGCGTCGACGTCGACGAGGGTGTCATCATTCGCGGCGATGATTTTCGTGGTGAACGCTTGATCTTCGTGTGCGCGTGAGAATTCACCACGCTTGAGGCTGATGAGACCGGCGATGAAGAGTGCGACGGCGGCGGATGCGACGGAGACGGCGGCGACGGCAGTTTTCTCCGCTTCGGTGTACGTATCCACCGCGTTGAAGACATTCGCACTGAGTGTGATCATGGCGAATACGATGCCGATAGCCAATGAAAACTGTACGTTGTGTAGAGCTTTCTTGTATGGCTGAATGCACAGCGTGGCGATGAAGATGACGCCGACGAAGAATTGCGCGAGCGACAGTTGCGTGACGCCGTTGAAATCGCTGGCCGTGTCAAATCCAGTTGAATGCATGCGCAGCACGCGCTCGTTGGCGAATACCGGCGTGGCGGCCAAGACAAACTTCAAGAACAAACCAGTGAGTTCCCAGAATGGTAACTCTTTGCGCACGGTGGTGTACAAGAATCCAAAGTTTGCTTCGACGTTCGGGTCATCGAGACGATTTCGGTTGCGCACCAAAATCGCCGTGATGATCACAGGGATGCCAATGGGATACAGCAACAGCGCGATGAAGCCCGTGATGCGGTAGATGAAGTGTTCGTTCGCAGTGGTAATGATGGAGTAGTCGCGGCGCAAGTACACGCCGACGTCCAGATGCCGTTGATTGTACAATTGGAGCACGGTTTTGGCCACGCCAGAGTACGACAGGACGACCAGCCACGTGGCGTTGCGGCGACATTTCGATCGGGCATCGGTCGCAATAACGCGTAACCTTGCCATCGGCGCGTTACGCTCAATGATACCCATGATCAAATAAATACCGATGCAGAAAGCCGTCACCGCGGGTGGTACCACGACGGCGGTGATGTACGTGGAGTAGTAATTTGACTTACTCCCCGAACATCCGGGCGTGAGCGATTCCATATTGAAGTTTGTAATATCCAACACTTCAACCAAGCGACCGATACTTTTCGGCCATGCGATGTCATATTCTTTGAGCAAGCCCAATATTTGCGCGACGAACATGCACGCGGAAAAAATGACGGTGCCGACGGCTTGCTTGAGCGGCTTTCGGAAAATGTACACCAAAAAGGCGAGGAACGCGAGAATGCCAATGAGCGGCACGGCGAGCGCGGCATTGCTGCCGCACTCGGAGCATTTGCCACCCCAGTGTCTATAGCCCGGGGCGCACAACGCGCACACTGGACCTTCGTAGCCTTCTTCGCACGCATGTGTGCCGGTGGCGTTACCGGCGGCGCATGATTCGCGAATGGGACACGAAAACAAGAGCTCTGCGGTTTCAGACGAGCGCCACCACCCGGGAAGAGCGTCGAGAGATGTTCCACCGCGGCAATCGCCACCGTTCGGACATGTTTTGCACTTGATGCCGTCGAAATTGAACGTGCGATCTTTGCAGACGGTGCATTCGCGGGCAACATCGACGCCGTCGGCGTGACGCACGACGAGCGGCTCTGAACCTGGAAGACAAGTTCCCACACGCACGGCGAGATCGAGCGAGGCGATCGTACCGAGGTTTGCTGACGCATCACGGGTGCACGTGATTTTCGCCACGTAGGCTTCACCGAGTTCACCGCGCAAAATAGCTCCAGTGAAGACGGCGACACCGCTCGATGTCGGCGACGCCGCGGCGCCGCTAATCTCAAGCGAATGACGCGCCAACGCCGAAGGTGTCACCACTGGCGATATAGCGCACGTCACCGGTACAATTTCGCTGGTCACTGCTTGGCTGTAAAAGTCCACGAGCTGCACAGAAAAGTCATCGGTGACTTTACCGCTTTCGACGCTCGCGGGCATGCCAATCGCTGACGACACCGAGAGCGCTTCAGTAGCGAACACACCACGGATCGATCCGTTGGCGTGCGCGTACGCGCATGAGGCGCATGCAAACTCTGCGGTTGGGCTCGCAGCACGAATCCAGTAAGAGTCCGCACCGGCGACGGCGGTGTTGTGATGGAGCGCAACGTTGGATAGCGTTCCGAGCGCCAAATTCGCGGCAAAGTACATCGCCCCGCCGCGGTGCGCGGTGTTGGAATCCATCGTAGCACCAATAATGGCAAACATCGGCGTTGTCGTCAATGACTTAGCAACGTACACCGCACCACCACCGCTGGCTGTGTTCGAAGTGAATGTACCGGTTGAGATTTTGAGCTTTGCGCCGACGTGCGCCACAGCGCCGCCAAAGGTCTCCGCGGTGTTTTGTGACGCCGTGCACGCTTGCATCGTGACCGAAGCGACGCTTTCAACAAAGATTGCGCCCCCATCGGTAGATGCGGTGTTGCTTTCGAAGGTCACACCGGAGAACGTGTGGTTTCCAGCAGCGAGGTACATCGCGCCGCCGCGGCCGGCAACGGATGACTGACATCCCGAGGCAGTGTTGTTCAACACCGACGTGGACACATCGAGCGTAATCTGGGCCCCTTTTGGAGAATTCGCGTCGGCTGAAACTGGCGCGGGCACGACAAAGAATGCACCGCCGCTCGGTGCGACATTTGCCTTGACTGTGGATGAGCTGTCGATGACGAGAGTCGTTGGATGTTCCGCGGTGTTTGGCTCGAGCGCAAACGCGCCTCCGCCAACGTCATACAAGCTTCGGCAGCTCGTACCGCTCACTGCAGAATTCGATTCGAACGTCGATGAGTCTTTGATTTCAACAGCGCATGCTTCAGTCATGTAAGCACCACCGCCGAGACCGGATGCGATGTTGGATTTCACGGAGATGCCTGAGCCGACGATTGCGCCGCCGCCGTGTTCGCCGCCAGAGCAATACATTGCGCCACCGTCGGGGGCGGTGTTGTTCACCATCTCGCCTGCGGTAGCACTGAGCGTTGCACCGGAAGTAACGTGTACGCCCCCACCACCGAGCACTGCCACGTTGTTCGACACGCGCGTATTCGTTATCGAGAGCGTCGCGCGATCGTTAAGCCGAATGCCGCCGCCGTACTTGGTGACGACGTTGGACAACACGCGAGAGTTTGACATGGACGCTGTGGATTGTGAATACAGCAGCACTCCACCACCGATTTCAGCTTCGTTGAATTCGAATGCCATCGCTTCAAAGTGCGCGTTCGCACCCGTGTAGACGATGACGCCCGCACCCCAAAGCGACGCTTTGTTCGACTTGACAAGACCAGTATTGAACGTTGGATTGCCGCCTTCGAATACGCCGATCGCGGCGCCATACGACGCTTCATTCTCGGTGGCTAAGATATTTGAAAATATCCCGTGACATCCGTGACCGATGAACAGACCAGCGGCGAAGAAGGCTTTATTGCCCGTCAGCGTTAATCCATTCGCCGTAACGTTGGAATTTTCGTCGACGTTCAATCCACCACCCTTACCACTGACATCAAGCGTGTTCTCGACGAAACTGACGTTCAAGAGTGTGGCGTGGGACGTGGTTTGCAAGTACGCACCACCCCCGCGGTTGTGGTTCCCGGAGCGATCATTTCCGCCACTGTTACCCACGAAGCGCGAGTGCTTAATGACGGGCTGAGAGTTCACCAAATGCAAGCCACCGCCCATGGTTTGGGATTTACATCCCGACACCACGACGTCTTCGAGCGTGACAGACGGAGCATTCGTCATACGGATACCCCCTCCAGTAGATGCCAAGCCGTTGGTGATGGTGAGACCGGTGATAGAGATGTCGGCGGCGCCTGCAATATCGAAACCGCGGTCAGCTTCGGCACAATCGAGCGTTGTCGCCGGAGACCCGAGCACGGAAGAGATCGATACCGCACTCGAACCAAGCGTGGAGCCACACGACGAAGAGCCGTGTGTGCCTGGGAGCACGAGTACTGATCGCGTTGACGCAGACGTCGTCGCCACGAGGGCAGACGCGATGGAATCGCAGGGCGTAGCCCACGAGCCGCACGACGAAGTGCTCGAAGCCGAGTTCGAATTCGACACGATGAGCGCAGCTCGGGCGTCGCGCATGGGAACCGACGTTGGTGCAGTAGAATCGCTCGACTCGCTCACCGTCGCAGCCTTGATGCGATACACCATCGTCGTCGGGTTGGATACGCCGGTGAACGTGTGCGACGTCGCAGTAGCGGCGACCGTGACGCGCGTCGGTGATGCGCACGTTGCGAGATTACTCGCGTCGCACGCATCAATGGCGTATGCAACGACACTAGAAGAGGTACTGGCGGTCCAGCCAACGATGACTTCGTCTGTGCCGGTGCGCAGAGAGTAGACATTCGTCGGCGCAGCGGGCGCCGTCGAAACGGGAGACGGAGAGACACCGCCGCTCGAACTCGAAGTCGGGCTTGAGGACTGCGCAGCGAGCGCAGCTGTGCACGTAGCATCACTCGCAGATGTTGTGGTTGTTATACCACAGATTGTTGCGAACTGCGCCGCGTACGTCGCTTGTGTGGAGTCGAGAGCGGTGGTGACGCCGCCAGAGCAAAAGCATCCGGCGTCGTTCCACTCACCGATCGCTGTACAGCACGCAGTGCCACCCGGTGCGGTTTGGCACGGCGCCAAATCGTTCGCATTTGTCAAGCAATGCGTGCCGACGGATGCGCTCGCGCGGACGCGAGCGAAGCTGGCGGCTAAGAGCACCAGAAAGAAGAAGAACGCCCGCCGACGCGCGCGCCGCGTCGAAGCCGCACCGCGCGACGCGGGCACATGCGCATGCATCGTAAACGAGCGCGTGCGTGTGAGTAATACGTAAGAGAAGTGTTTTTCTGAAAGCCACGCGGTTGCAGAGTGACAGTATACTCAGGCGACGCGTTCTGACGTCGGCGCGGCGCGCGCATCCGCATTCATTCTCGCGACGCTTTGCCTTCCATGTATTATATTATAATTAAATCTATTCAACGTATTTCCATAAATGAAGCTAGGGTATAAACTCGCCGAATCGCCAGCGACAGCGATGGCGCGTCGACGCCACACGCCCGCGCGCCGCTCGCGCACGCCCCGCCGCGCGTCGGCGAATCGTTCATACGCGTTTCGTTCGTCGCATCTAGCCGCGCGAACGCGTCGTGCGTGAGCGAAAACCCCGGCTGTCGCGCGTCGATCGACGCTTCGACAAAGGGTGTTGGCGGCACGTTCGGCCCCATGTCGCGCGATATCGAGCGCGGCGACGTCGCTGACGCGCCATCGACGAGCGAACGCGCATCGTTGCTTGGTGATGACGCGCATGCGCGCGATCGGGGGCGCTCGGGACGCGGGGCGTCGTCGCGAGGGTACGGTTGGGGAGCGCGCGCAAGAGACGTCGCGACGCACCCGATCGCGCTCGCTGTGACCGTTATCATGGCGGTGCTGGGTATAATATATAGAGAGGAGATGGTCGTGGCGAATGCGACTGATGATAGGGGGTATCCGCGCGTGGCGCATGAGATTTGGCTCGGGAGCGACGTACCAGGGGTGAAGCGAATGATTTTTGAGCGCAACCGCAACGTTCTCGAGCAAGCGGGATGGAGCTTACGTCTTTGGACTGAAGCGGACGTGAACGAGCGCAATTTTCCGCTTACTTTAGCGACAATTGAGCGCGGTAGGGCGTACCATCAGCTCACGGGTGAGAATGTGTACTCAATGCTTGTGGATTTGATGAAGTATGAGATTTTGTACCACAACGGCGGATTGTATTTAGACACGAACGTCGAGCTTTTCAAGGACATTACACCACTGTTCGATGCCGCCTTGGCGACGAATAAGGAAGTATTCATGGTGAAAGATCCGGGGGATTCTAGATTTTACAGCGCTGGGGTGCTCGGGGCGACGACACCTCGAGCGGCGGTGTTTGAAAAGGTGTTGAATACGACGGGGTATTTAACTGGCATCGATTTCGGTCAGCGCTGCATCGCGAACGCCATCACTGGTCCGGTGTGGTTGTCACACATCATTTTCGATCAGCATCTGCAGGATAGCATACTCGCACTCGAGAGAGACGTGGCGTATCCACTTGGTTGCGGTGAAAATCAATATGATACGTGCGTGCGCGAAGTCAAGGCGGCGGACGCAGAAAACAATCCAGATGTACGTTGGATGATGGATAACTCCGTCGTCGACGGTAGTGATATCACGGGTAAGAGGTCATTTACCAAGCACATGTCGCTCACGTGGAAGCGCGTGACTTCCGGATCTGATGACTGGAATCCACTCACCGTCAAGCAAGCGCTCGTGCAGGAAGTCGACGGTTCGTATTGGAACACCACGCTTCCGTGCACGACGATTGCGAGCGCCTACCCGAACTCGTACGCCATAGACCACTTTTCATTCCATGGTGCGAGCTGGCAAACTGGATGTGATGCCAAACAACGGCAGCAAATGGTGATCAACTGGCTCGAGAAGAAGGTGCCACCAAACGACGACTTGTTGCACAAATGGAGCTTGTCGCTTGTGCGTCAACTCGGCGCTCCTCTGCACACTAGCTCGCTCGTCACTCGCGTGCGATTGCACAAATCTGGTGGTGTATACCAGAAGGCCAAACTTGTCGTCGCCGCGACATCGATTCGAGGCGGAGCGTCGTTGCTGAATGAAGTGTTGGCGACGACGTCGGATCATCCGCTGAATTCCACGCTGTGGCAACGCGAAGGTTTGCCTCGTACGGATGCCTTCTTTGCCAACTACATCACCCTAGGTGACTGGTGGTCGGTGGCGTCTTTACCAAAATACGACACCGTGTCCTGGCGTGGAAAGCTTCGAACGTACTTGCTCGAAATTGGCGTCAAAGAGGCAACGATTGACGCCTCATTTGATTACCCGGGGGAGTTCGTCGACGAAGTTTTGAGTCGTGCGTGGGAAGCTGGCATCGACAAAGTGTACGTTTCAATCTTAGGCGCAAAGCTGCACTCGACAGAAGTCGAACGTAAACGCGCCGAGTTCGTACTTGAGTCCATCATGTCGAGCACGAAAGAGCCGCTCGTGATGTGCGTCGATCGCAGAAACAAACTCGGCATGTACGCCTCGAGCTTGCGCGGAGCGTTGGGCTTGGCCCCGTTTCAGCAGATTCGTGCAGGAGCTGACCCATTCGATGCCGATTTGATTCCAGTGCGCGAGTTAACCAGTGCTCCAGAGCCGATCAAGTTCAACGCCAAAGTGTTTGACGAATTTGTGCGACAGTCAAGAGCGTGGCTCAACGCGTCCAAGCGCATTTCCGCCGCGCACGAGCGCGACTGCGTGGAGGTGTCGTACGAAGACAACCTCGCAACGCCCGAGGCATTGAAACGCACGATCGACACGTTGAACGATAATTACGCACTCGAGTTGAATTCCATGGCGTTACCGCTCGTGAAGCTCGAAAAGGTGAACAAAGAAGTCGCCGCCTCGGATTTCATCAATCCAGAAGCCATCCCGGCGCGGGCGCTCGTCGGAGAGTACGAGCCGCCAGCTAGACCTGCCGCGAGCCGTCGTGCGGCGCAGACGTAGTACGCAGACGTAGATACGATTAGCAACGTGTATTATTAGCATTCTATTAGCCATTTTAAAAAGTACGAGCAGTCGCATACGTGCAGCCAAGGAACTACGCAAAGAACGACGTATGCATGAATAAAGACGAGACGGCGCTATCGTAACGATATTACAAGCCTCCCCATCTCTCTAGAGGTGTCTGTTGGTTTGATCTGGTTGCTGAGCGATTTACAACATCGACTGCGCGGATTGCGACGCGAGCGCCAAGAAACCCACGGCGTGACCGATGGACCCCCACGCGAGCAAGTCGACGATCGTAAAGCCCGCCGGGTCGCGCGTCGCCATCGCAAAGCTCGCCTCTTCCGCGCGAGAATCACCCGCAGCGAAGTGCGTCTTGCCGTTTTGCGTCGGCATACCCACGCGTTCGACTTGCGCGCGTTGGTACGGCAAGAACACAAAGCGGCCGAGCGCGAGGCAGAGCGCGTTCGCGCCGCTGATCACCAGGTTCACGTCGTCGTACGCGCGAACAACCGTCTTCGCGCCACGGCGCGCGCGCGTTTGCTTCGCCACGCGGCTGCGCATCATGAAAAAAAGAACAACACGCAACGCTCGTCAGTACACACACGCCACACCACGCACGCGCGTCGACGACACAACAATCATCATCCCACATCAGCCTGTGCGGCATCATATCGCTCACACCACCCTCGCGCCCTTCCGCGTCCATTCCACAGCGCCCTGCGCGCGCGCGGTGCGAGCACGCAAAGTCACCCACCTGTTGAACGTCGCCACGGTCTTCGTCGGTAAGGTTTGCGCGGTGAAAGCCATCGTTTTGCGTCGGGGTGCGTCGCGGAGTGCAGGCGAAAGATACGCTCCCGCGCGAGAGATCGCGTTGGTCTTTTGGGACGCCGAGTGTCCGAATATGTGTACTGAAGCGTGCGTTTGGACTCTGTGGGTGTTTTTATGGGGGAGTGGTGTGGGTATTTTGGTGGACCGAGTGTCCGAATGTACGTAACGTAGTCTGGTTTTGGAGGGTGTGAAGAGTTTTATGAGTTCCGGGTGGGGGCGTTTTTATAACACGTATATGGAGTTTTTAGGGAGCTAAGTATGCGTAGGGGTATAGGATGGTGATTTATCGAGGGCGTTCGGGCAACACCAATCGCATCGCACGATCGTTCGCCATTCCGTCGCCGCGTGGCGTTCGCGCGGTGACGTTCGCGCCGAACGATGACGGCGAACGATCACGAGGATGATCGCGCGCGCGGGGATCGCGCGTGGCGGCGCGAGGGCGAACGCGGCGCGTCTCGCGCGAGTGCGAGAGGACGACGGGAGGATGATGGTGTTCACGTGGACTCGGAGCGCACGTCGTTATTATCGTCGACGCGCGGCGATGTCGAGCGCGGTGAGGGCGCGGCGGGTGGGTCTGATGCGTATGCAAGTGATGGTGGTGCGCGAGGGACGGCGCGGGGTGGGGATGGTGCGAAAGGGCGAAGGGGTGATGAGGTTGGAGACGACGACGAAGCGCGACAGTCGCGTAAACGGAACGGAAAATTCATCGCCGGTGCGGTGTTGATGTGCTGTTGCGCGAGTGCGGTGGCGTATGGTCATGTGACAGGGGCGCTGTATACGTTTGGGGGATCGTTTTTCGCTCCTGCGGCGCCAGTGATGCCGCC
>Ga0181564_10001400_pt1 | contig 21530 bp, 12 predicted proteins | sample 011ome_24_FD_134512 | JGI IMG/M metagenome (GOLD analysis project Ga0181564, IMG submission 134512) | Coastal salt marsh microbial communities from the Groves Creek Marsh, Skidaway Island, Georgia - 011513CT metaG (megahit assembly) | ecosystem: Environmental > Aquatic > Marine > Intertidal...
TCCAGATCTGCTTCTCGCTCCAGAAGAGCCAAGAAAGCCGGTTCTTCTTGCGGAATGAAAAAGAAGGGTGGTATGAAAATGAGCAAGAAGGGTGGTATGGGAATGGGTGCCATGGTTCGCGAAGCTTTAGTCCCTTTTGGACTTTACTCTCTTCAAAAGAGAACCCAAAGAAAGAAGAGTATGAAACACCACAAAAGATCCAAAAGCTATAGACGCCGTTAAATAATTTTTATTAAATCATTTAATGTATTTTTTAATAAAAATATTTTTATATATTATAAATGGATTCCGCAAACGATCAATCATCTAATGCATCTGGATGTTCATATTCAGATGGACCTCAATATGGAGTATGTCAAGTTGAAGCAAGAGGATGGCCTATGCCCAAAGATATGGCTCCCGCACCTATGAGTGGTGGAAAGCGCAGATCTAAATCTGCTCGCCGCTCCAGATCTGCTCGTCGTTCCAGATCTGCTCGCCGATCTAAATCTGCCTCTCGTTCTAGATCTGCCTCCCGTTCTAGAAGATCTAAGAAGGCTGGTGGCCCTGGATGTGGATGCATGTCTGGTGGAAGAAAGAAAAAGGGTGGTATGATGGGTTTAGTAAGTCAAGCAATTGTACCCTTCGGTCTTTTAGCCGCTCAAAAGAAATCTCAAAAAAGACACCGTCACGGACATAAATCTTATAAAAAACACTCCTTTAGAAAAAGAAGATAAATAATTTATATATGTTTAAAAATATTTAGATATATAAATTTGAATTATATAATGGACGGATTTCAACAGAATATTAAGACATGGGTCTCTTTAGATTCACAATTGAAAATTTTAAATGAAAAAGCAAAGGATATTAGGAATCAACGAAATGATTTAACATCTAATATTATTGATTTTGCAGATAATAATAACTTAGCATCATCTACTATTAAAATCACAGATGGAAAACTCAAATTCGCTCAAAATAAGCAAACATCTCCTATTACATTAGGATTTTTAGAATCATGTCTTAATGATATTATTAGTAACGAAGACGAAGTATCTCAAATAATGGAATATATTAAGCAGAAAAGAGAAGTTAAAATTAGTCCTGATATTAAGCGGTTTTATAATAATTAATTTATGTCACCAATATGTATATGACCGACTTTTTAGATATTGATTTTGATAATGATTTTGTATTTATGAATGATGATAAAGGAACCCTATCCGGTGGAGGATTTATTTTAAATTCAGAATTGTTAAAAGAAACAATTAATAATAATACTGACAATAATGATAATGATAATGATAATAATTTTCAAACCGGTGGAACAGCATTAACATCGTCCGTTATATTAAAATCACTAAAAGATTTAGCAGTACCTGCAGGATTATTATATACACAAAAAAATCTGCAAAAGAATAAATTAATCAAATATGAAAATAAGGGTGAAACTATTGATAATTCTATTTATGACAAACTATTAAGTATTGTAGATGTTAATTCAAAAAAACAACACGCTATTAAAACCAGAAAGAAGAGAGAAAAGAAATCAAAAATGTCACGAAAACAAAAGTAATCTTTTATATAAATTAGTAATGTAACAACTATATTTTAATAAATATTGTAAATTATAATACACAATATTTATTTTACATTTAAATTAAACTCCATACACTTTTATTGAAGGGTGACACTAATATATCTGGAATCTTTTCTCTCCAATAGTCTACACGCTTCTCTTCTTGTATATCCTTTAATGTTCTAGGATATAATGGTGTAGAACTCATTATATCTTTCTCTTCTTGTGTAATCTTTGGCTTATATCCAAAGCAGTTTGCCCCAAATCTTACATTCGGATTTGCAATGTAACCGCCATTTATTCCAGCACGGCCACAATCGTTCTCATGTCCTTCTACTTTTTGTAAATAATTCCATGTATCCTTTTGTGTTGGGAATAATGCTAGTTGTTTATCAGACCATCCATAACTACACCATTCTGCACCATTTTTATATGATTGCTCTACTTCATTATATGTGGCTAAACGACCACCATATGCTTTACATAAGGCATCAGCATTATCATACGAATATTCATTTCCAGGCACATGAAATACTTGTTTTTTTAATTTAATTTCGGGTACAGGTGCTATTTCATCATCTGCACCTGTCGATGATTCTTGTTGCACTTGTAAATCTATAGATGGTGTATCAGTAAATAAATTATCTAAACGAGCTGTTAAATTAATATTAAAAAAATATTGTAATCCATTTAACAATACAACCACAATTAATACACCTCCCAATAATACAGTTAATAATTTCATTGAACCATTACTATCATTATCACCACCAGATACTGAGTCACCTTTTTTTCCTAAACTAGAGAATAATATTATAAATACTAATATTACCAAACCTAAAAACAATACTGCAGGAATACCTAAATTTAATCCTGAACTATTATCATAATTTTCTCCACTTTGTTGAATTGTTGGAATTCCTAATACTGAATCATAAGTTAATATCATTATTTTGTTATATATATTATTTATTTAATTTTTTTCTGTAGAAAAGACAATATCCAGATGTATTATTTAACCCAGTAAAATTTATTTTTGATATATTTGTATCATTAAACAAATACCAATCACCATTTTTTACTTTTATTGTTGCAGTATAGTGACCACCTAAGGTTCCACCACTATGATTACATACTCCATACAGTTCATATTTATAGGAATCTTTCTCATATCCACATACATATTTACTTAAATCTAAATTATCTAATTCTAAATCAATTGGACGCTGAATCTTTTTTCCATCATATGTAAATCTTTTAATATCCAATACTAATATCTTAGGCAAACTCCAAAATCTTATTTTTTTTGTTACTTGCTCTATTTGTTTTGTTTCTTCATTCATATATCCATCTAATATTTCTTCACTACAATATTTATCAAAACAATCTATTAAATTACATGAAGACTTATCTAGATTTATCGGTATATCTATTATAAAATATGGTTCCGCCTTTGAACTTACTACTTTTTTTTCATTGCTTAAAATAGATACATGTATCCCATAAAATATGTCTAAAAATTCGGAATATTCTTTACTATACATATCTTTCATCATTTTATAACATTCCACCGCCATCTTATCTGTATTATTTTTCTCTTTACCCTTGATTACCATATCTACTTCACGCCTCATTCCATTATGAAATGAATCTATTATAAATAATAAAAATTCCGGCAAATCATTTTGAGCATATCCTGTAAATATATCCTTCTTCTTTTGTCGGGCAACATATTGTATCGCTTTTAAAAATCCACCTGGAGAAATTATTCTATTTTCTTCCCACATTAATTTTCTTAATTTATCCCATTCTATCAATAATTTTGAATCTATTATATACTTTTTATCATGATAAGCAGATAATCTATCTTTATATTTACCATCATCTTTATCAAAAAAATTATTAATCTCATATGTGTGACTTAATACTTGCATACATGAATTTATAAAACATGTATTCCCTAAATTTGCCAATCCAGTTAAGCCCTTATTTTCTGTCATTAATAATAATAGTAAGTAATTTTTAAACTAATATTATTAATATTTAAATATTATTGAATAATATATTCATATGGACACTCGCATAAATAATAGAATTATTGATTTATATAACACATTATTAGATCAAACATTAATTAATTATAATCAAACATTAAATACGATTAATCGCATAGAATCCGGTATTAGAGAATTATCTACAAATCGAAATAATCGGCAGGAAAATATTTCAGAAGACAATGAACGCAATAATTATAATAGCAGAAATATACCAACCGGATTTATGCAACAACGATATAGAGGTAATAATAACGATACATTAAGATATACAAGAAATATTAATAATCGCAATCCTACTATTTCTACAAATGACCGTAATAATCGACAAATAAACCATAATAATAATAATAGAAATAATGTCATTAGAAATAGTTATAGAAATGCTAATAGAAATTCTTCAATATTCAATGAATTATCACCTATACTTACTATGTTTAATAACCCATATGCTGACCTAACCCCAGTTGTTGTTAGACCTTCCAGACGACAAATTAATATTTCTACCGAAATTATTCATTTTTCAAATGATCTTCAAAACAATATATGTCCAATTACTCAAACTCCTTTTGAAGAAAATCATAGTATTAGACGTATTAGGCATTGTGGTCATTGTTTTATGAGTGAATCTTTATTAAACTGGTTTGATAGAAGTGTTATTTGTCCAGTATGTAGATATGATATTAGAACTTATAATTCTAATAATTATGTTAATGATAATGACGATAGACACGATAATTCCAATAATAATGTAACATCTAATCGCAATAACTCTAATGACATCTCTAATAATAATTCTACTAATAATTCTACTAATAATTCTACTAATAATTCTAATGACATCTCTAATAATAATTCTACTAATAATTCTACCAATAATTCTACCAATAATTCTACCAATAATTCTAATTTGATCAATTCATTTTTAACTTCATTAGCATCAAGCTTAGTAAGTAATAATGATATTTCATCAAACCTTTTTAATTTAGAATATGTAATTGAAACACCTAGAGATACTGTCACCTTTTCTAATATATCTTCTAATGAATTTAGAGATAATATATTCTCATCATTATCAGATTCTACTTATAGAAATACTAATAATAACACTGCCAATTATAATGATGAAGATGAAGATGAAGATGAAGATGAAGTTGATGATGTAGAGTAATATATTTAAAATATATTTAAAGTTCTACATACAATAGTATATAATTATGTCAAAATCATTGCAATATAGTATTGATATGTTAGTTAAGTTATTAAATAATATGAGACCAATGTTATTATTTTATTTGTCGTGGATTTTTCTACATTATATTTGCTCCCAGTTTTATATTTATTTTTGTATTTCTAATACAATTATGGGAGTATTTCTTTCTCCTTTTCTCTCAATGGCTCCACACTGTACTGCATTTAGATGGGTTATTCATGAATCTGGCAATATTTTTTATACTATGTGGATTTCTATAGGGGCCTGGATTGCATCCAATTTATTAACATTTAAATAGAATTCGTGCTATAATATATTATGATTTTATTTATATTATCATTATTATTGTTTAATAAATTATATCATAATTTTAAAATAATAAATCATTTGCATTACAATACATTTAAAATAAATTTATTTAATGATAATAACAATGACGACGATGATAAATATAACTATAAAAAAGGTTATTGTGAAATAACATTTGAAAATGCCACCGAAAATAGTATTCAACTAGATCGAATTAAAAAAAATATTTTTAATAAATATTTATTAGATCTATTATTATCCAATAATATTAACAATATTAATAAAGTTAATATTATCAGGGAAAATACAGAAATACTTGACCCAGCATTTTCTCCTAATATAAAAGCGGGCGGATTATTAGAAGACTGGAATTTTTCTTTACATGAAGAATGATTTAAGTGACTTCATATTATTTTTCATATTATCAGTTTCTCTCAAGTACTTATCAAATAATAATATCTTCACCTCTTTATTCTTTAGATCTTGAATCTTTGTTGCAAGTTTCTCATCGTCATCTATAGTTTGTTTTAATGTATCTATCTTCATTTGAAAGTTTCTCTTCTTTCTTTTAAATGAATCAATATTGTCTAGTACTAGTGCAAATACTTGTTGAACTGGTTTCATAATTTGATTTGTAATATAAAACGAATAATTCGGTCTAATCTTATTCTTAATTATATAGTCTGGAGTTTCTATTTTGTCTCCTTGAAGTGCGTTTTTCTTTTTTGTTTCGATATATACAAAAGGTATTCTATCTCCACTACTTGGTTTATTACCTGGATCTCGTTTTCCAATTCTATCCGCTAATACTTTATGTGCAATTTGTTTTGGATTTTTGTAATTTGATCTTAAGGATTTGGTAATAATCAACTTGTCCATTGGATATTTTTCTTCAATTATATTTTGTAAGCATGATTGTAGAAAATCAACTGCTTTTTGAACATCCTTCTCTTTCATTAGAATATCAATAATGCCACCATATACATCCTTCACAATTGGAGCATTATCACGACGCTTCAATACAATACCCATACTATTTCTTTTACATTTATTAGGATCCTTTTCATATAGCATCCCCACATAACGCTTTTTTGATAGAAGACAAAAGGGCATGAATGTCTTTTCATATTCCAGGTCATGTGGCTTTTTTAGAAACTGTGTCGCTAAGGCTCCCGCTTCTTGGGCCAACTCAATTGTAATTTCTAAAGCCTTTTTCCCTCGAATATCTTCTCCATCTAGAGTTTTTAAGTTAAATGTAAAGAACACACTATCAGTATCTCCATATACATATTCAGCATTTGAATGCACCTTTCCATATTTTGTTGTATCTACAATTAAATCACCATATGTTTCTTCAATAACACGCTTACCATATGTCAATAATTTACGACCTATTGCCGTACATGATGCAGCCACATCCTTTTCGTAAAATGTACTTGTTTTTGCACCACATTGACCATACAATGAATTAGCAGTCAATTTATAACTTAACTGTCGCTTGTCAAGAATATTTTTCATAAAATCGTCAGTCTGTTGAGGAATTAACTTTCTAGTAGCTTTTCTTGATGCTAATAATTCTTCCAAAATAGACGGCATAATACCACGACCCTCGGGAAATTGTGCAAATCTACAGGTTTTTGTTCCGCAATGAACTTTTTCAGATTTACCACGACTATTTTTAACCCATTTAAATGAATCATATGTTACATTCACATACTCATAATCAGGCAAATTATCATAAATAAACCTACCAGTCTCATCTTTTTCACCACTCTCATTAATTTGATTTCCTTTTAAATCATATTCTTTCGTCCATACCTTACTATCATGTGATAAATTATCACTAATCATAGATGATGGATACAACGAACTATAATCTACACATGCAACAGGATTGTCTAGATATAAATCACATTTTGGATCCAATACAATGGCCCCTTCATATCCCTCATCAAACATCGGTTTTTCTAGCACAGGCATTAATGTCTTTTTTTCTCGACATTTCTTGGCGATATAACTTGTTAATTTAATACCTTGACCACGCATCACTAAGAAATTTATCGGCACACTACAAATCTTAGCCATCTCAACATATCCTGTCATAACATCAATCTTATTCATCAAATGATGTACCAAGTTGCAATCCTGAATACAGTATTTTGCAATAATTGCACGCTCATTTGGACCTTCATTTGTCATTCTAAAAATATCTTGTGGAGTAACATCATCCTTTGCTAATCCCCATTTAACATGTTTAGTCATATCAGGTGTTTCAATACCTTCTATTTCAAATGTACCATCTGTTTTATTTACATTGTAAACCTTGGATTTTTGCCCATCTTTATAATAGTCAGTAGAATGACTCGTCTCTTCAAAATTAATAAAACTACCATTTTCTAGACCAGTTAGATTCTTACTGAAAATCTTTGTTGAATTATTATTATGCTCATATTTTTTTACATCATCGCCTATAAAATACCCTGATACATAATCTAATTTATATGATGTCAAATTATAATCTCGGCGAAAATAATTATACAAATCTACTTGTAATCTTCCTGTAATTTTTATAAAATTTAGCTCATGATCTCCACTAGCAAGTACTATCTTACTTTCTTCTATTTTTATATTTCCTGTTTCATCGTCTTTCTCTCCACAAATCTCATTATTATTTCTAGATAATTTTAAGAATTCTTCTTCACAATTATTTTCACGAGATCTAATATGCATAAATTTATAATCAAAACCAAATATATTGTAACCAATTATAATATCAGGATCTTCTTTTAAAATTAAATCTTTCCAAGCAAGTAATAATTCCCGCTCTGTCTTATATGATACTATTTCACTGTTTTCTATCTCATCAACATTACTGCATGTATCCAATACTACACAATTATTTAAATAAGGCTTTTCATCTCCATATTTTAAAAAGGTCGACCCAATAAATGTTACTTTATCTCCTTCTAATTCAGGAAAACCTACTACTTTAAATATATCTGTCATCTTATCTATCTTATCTTCACGCTTGATTTCTTTATTATGAATCATATCTAATATATTAGAATCATAATCAATCTTTCTCTTAGATGAATACTCCTCATCATCAACATCCTCATTATTCATTCGTTCAAACATCTTTTCAATCGTGTTTTCCTCCGAATTCACATTAGATACTGTTTTCACATTTATTTCAAAATATCTAGTCAATAATTTATTTAACGCAACCATTGACGGCTTACTCTTTGAATACACCTTATCAATATTAATCATATCATCATAACCAAATGCTGTTTTAATTATTTTTGTTACTTCTGATTTTGTTATATCATGATCTTCACTATCACTATATTCCATTATACTATTCGATAATTTTTTATACGATTTCTTTGGAATTGGAAAATCACCATGACTACTACTAGCTTCAATATCAAAACTACAAATCTTATATGGAACTATGGTTTCCTTATTATTAAGTGAAATTATATCTTTGTTACTTATATCATACTCATATTTGCATGATGTCATCTTATTCACGGTAGTAGTTGCCTTTTCTAATGGTATGCTTATCCATCCTGAAGGACTAATTTCTTTAATATGAAAATATCTTAATAACGGAGGAATATTAGCTTCATATAAATAAGTGCTTGTATCTTGATAAATATAACCATTATCTTTCAGTCTTCTACCATCCTTTCCATTCTGATAATATAAATTTTTTACTTTATTCATACAAACCATATTTTCAAATTTAAATAACACAAATTTATGCTCTTTCCCACCATCAAATCCATACAATTTCCTTCTTTTTATTATTTTACATTCACAAATCGAAGTCTCATAATATTTCCCTATTTTACTCTTTATATGGCTTAAAAATTCGCATTTTTTATCTATATTCCAATTATCGTCCACTTTCACATAAAAGAATGGTTTATAATCTGATACATACAAACAAAATGTTTCACCTATTTCATTTATACCAAACATTTGCATAGTAAATTTCTTTAGATCTCTTTTCATTTTATATTGCCCTTCTTCACTTCCACTTGATGTATCTTTATCAACCACATTATCATATATGTTGAAATCCAACAACTTTAATGAACGCTCTAATGTAGGCATGATTTGTTAATTCTATATGTATTATATTTTTATCTTTAATTAATTATCAATTTTTTATTATAAGTACATAAAATATTGATCTAATTAATAATGCATACATCTTTTTAAACATTTATTATATTTTCTTTTTGTTTTGCAACACTTTCTGCAACCATCCGTTCCATTTCTCTTCCCTTTACATCCTCTTTTGGTTTTCCTTTTACTACCCCCCATCGCCTTTGACATAATTTCTTGTAACGATGGGTCCAATTCTTTTTCTTTACTTAATCTCTCTCTAATTATGCTATGTGTATCTTTCATTAAATCTTTAGTATCTTCTACTGCATCTTGCGCTTCTTTCGTAGTTGCAGGTTTTGTATATCCATAGGTATATAACAATGCTCTATAAGGATCTTTTACTGATTGTTTACGTTGAATACCTCGCAATTTCATCATAAACCTTTTATTTTTACCAGCTAATTCATCTCCTTCATTACTAAATCTTGTATAATCACTACTAGGAGTTCTTAACATTATATCTATTTCTCTCATATTTCTTATATAATCGTAGCTTTGTTTAGCTAATAATAGTTGATCCTTTAATTTATTATCGGTTAATGGCTTTAGATTATTAAATTTAGGATTAAACTTCCTACAACTAGGTACTTGTCTATTTTCAAAACCAGGACTTATTCTACAATTACTATCAAATTCTCTACTATCAATATTCGAACAGTATATCCAATCTTCACGATATTTCCAAAAAGGTTTTGTTGATAATCCTTTTGCTCTAAATACTTTATCTACACTATTTATCGCAAAGAATTCACTATCTGCAGCTGTTACTATATGATCTTCACTATAGCTATTATTCAGAGCTATTAAATATGGTTTTAACCATTCTTTATTCTCTACAAAATTAAAATCATCTGATACATTTTCTGTAGATTTCTTATTATTATCATTTCTCTCTATTGACATTATTGAACCTCCCCCTTTTCGCCCTTTACATTTAGATTTCCTTTTATTTGATCGCTTTTTTGTATGCTTTCGCTTTTTTAATGTTTTAGAACCTCCATTCATTTTATTTTTTAAATATCCACTTGTTAATAAAAATTCAATCATTTTATCCTTACTTTTAGGACCATTATATTCATCTACCTTCTTTCCATCTTTCAATAATATTAAAGAAGGTACATACGATACATCACTATATGTATTTTTTTTCTCTAAGCTTTTTATTCCATCCGGATTTATTTGTGCAAGTAATAAGTCTGTATCATATTTATTTTCTATATCTTTACACATTTCATCCCATTCATTCTCCATTGCTATACATGCTGGACAACTTGGACTAAAATATTTTGCAAACACTGGATGTTTCTTATTATATTTATCAAATTTATCGGCATTCTTTCCATTTATGTATAAAATTTTCATATATATATTTATTGTAGATTATAATTAACCTAATCTATATTTGAAAAATAATTTATCCTAATTAAATATATATATATGTTAAAATTAATTACTATTCTTATTATATTTATTCTAGGATTATACTTTTGTTCAACCTATACTTCTAAACAAATTGTTGAAGGATTTCAACCTGATTCTAACGCATGTCCTAATATATTAATTCAAAAGGGTAAGGAAATATATTTACATAATTCTAAATTAGCAAAAATACCTGGCGTTAATCCAATCAAATTCAATAATTTAGAAGAATATACTGAATTTATTGATTGGCAAAGAAGTCAAAATATTAAGTGCCCTGTACTATTTTTACAGCACTCATATGATGCACAAGGCAAACCTGTATATAAATTTAGACCTAGTCCCGATGACACTCAGGGCGGTCTTCCACCTGTATTAACTTATGGATCAGATGATCAAGCATTACCATTAAGTATGCAAACACCACCTGAAACTAAATTAATAGATGCTGGACGCGATGATGATCCATACAATGAAAACTCATATCCTGCATATGATCCTATGAATATGTATGAAGGAGAATATACACCTTTAGATAAAATGTTTCATCAACAAGAAGGTTCGGGTAAAAAAAGTACAAATCCTATGGACGTTAATTGGGGAGGTCTAGCCTACACACAGGGAGCAGTAGATGCCGGTTATTATAAAGGAGACGAAGTATATATGAAACCTGGAGAATAAATAATTAATAATTTATTATTTTTATTAATTATTCTTTATTAATAATTTTTATAACTTGGATAAGCATTTGGAGGAGACCAAATATATACACTACCTCTTACACTACTTTCACTGTAAGCTACATTTAAAGCACTATCGGCTATTGCACCATATCTAATACCTACATTATTAGTAGCTGAGAAAGCTAATGAATTTGACTGTCCTGATTCCAATCTAATTTTAAAAATATTATTTAGATCAGTTTCTGCTTCAATATATATCCAATCTCTAGGATTTAATGAAATAGTCAAACCATCGCCCAAATTACTTTGATTAGATGATGTAAATGTATATAAATCTATGTTTCCCATATTTGATAATGTTCCACCATTATCATATTTTCCTACACCTGTTGTATAAAATATTAATTTAGCTGTTCCAGATATATCTAATATACTTCCTCCTCCTCCTGATCCCCAAGGCCATTTTAAACTAAATCCCGTTATCCAACCATCTCTTAATATTTTTTCTTTAATATTGATTCTTGCTGGAATTAAGGAACCACCAGTAGCAATGTAAGTAAATGGAGTGAATATAGCAATATCTCCGATTGGTGTACTACTAGCAGTTGAATCCCAATATCTATATGAAGATGCCTGAGTATTATAAGTTGGATCTATTGCTCCATTTGGGTCACCCGTGTCCACTGGACCTGTTAAATAATTGTTATAAATATCATATTTTATTTGACTTCCTAACATTAATAATTGTCTTGAGTAACTAGGATCAACATTCCAACCATTTTCTAACCAGTAAGTTGGAATTTCACAATTAACTACTTGGGTATTAGAATTATTATCTTGTACATTGCTACCAATATTATTAGCAACGTATTCTGTTCCTGTTGGTAGATTATTTAATATCACAGATTGCGATATATCTATAATTCCGCGTTGTGAAAAATTATGTCCCACCTTATCGTCTATATATAGTGTTTTATAATCTACTACACCGTTTCCTCCAACAGTTATATTTATTTCATTACCTGGACCAACAGCATTTAATTCTATTGGATTATTAACTTTTGTAACAATTTTGATTCCACTGCCGTCTCTTATTTGTAAGTAGTTTGTATTAGTTGTACTTTCTGCACTATTATTTGAAAGAATAATACTATCGCTTAATCCATATATATTTCCTTGACTGGATTTTAAATCTAAATTATATCTATTTTCAATTATTAATCCAGATGGATCAAATCCAGCACTTCCTTGTTCAGTTCCATATATATTTTTAAAAGATAGATTTGTTCCTCTAATATTTATATTATTTATATTGGTATCATTAACATCATTGATATTATTATCATTCATATTGATATCGCCATTCATAGATAAATCTGAATTTACAATAATATCAGAACCAGATGAAGCCATTATTCTTTTTACTGTAAGATGATCTACATTACTTATATCACCGGTAGGTAAAAAATATAAATCACCTGATATTGTTAATATATTACTTTGCGTAGGTCCTGGTATTATTATATCAATATTACTCAAATTATTATTTTGAAAAGAAGTATTAGCTTCTATTTGTAAATTTCCACCAAGACCACCAACCGGTTGAATTTCATATAATTCGCGTATTATATTATTACTGGATAATGAAGAGTTAAAAGTTAATGTTCCACTTAGATCTAAATTACCATTTTTTGCTATTACATTACTTAAGTCTGTTATAGTTCCTCCTCCACCCAATGGTGTAAACGCTAAATCATTAGCATTGATATTTATTTTTCCAGATCCAGTACTAAATGGTCCCCCTAACGCATAAATATTATCTACATATAAATATGCCGAGTTTATTATAGCTGAACTGGCATCTATAGTTGAACCGGTTTTCAATGATATGTTGTCATTTATAAATACCGGATCATTTAATGTTGTTATACCATTAACTGTTAATGTTTGATTAACAGTCAAATTTTGCATAGATACATCTCTTAGAATTAAATTTCCAGATATATCTATTATTCCAGAAGGATCTATAGCATTAATAGATCCTGATAAATCAAATCCATTTAATACTGTTAATTTTCCACCTACATTTACATTTCCCATAAATGTTTCAGAATCTAAACTACTCATTGCCATTGATGTTCCAGTTGCGTAAGAAATATCATTGAATTTATCCAAATTTAATTGCTTATATATATTATAAAAACTAGCACCTGTGCCAGGATTAAAAGCAGAATAATTAATAAAATCTGAATCTAATGACCAATCTCTATATGTGCCTGTATCTTTCCCTTCATTATTTTGATATAATCTTACACTAGCATTATTAATTACCAGAGGAAAAGCAGATGAAGAAAATCCTAGTACTAATTCTATATTAGAAGAAATTGGTCCAATTCCTCCTTGAGCGTCTATTCCTATGGCAATAAAATTTATAGATTTTGAAATTAAATCTTCACCATTACTGCTTAATACTTTTATAAATGGTTTTAAATTAGTTGGAAATGTATTAAGTGTAAAATTATCACAATAAAATCCAGCAATGAATTCTAATGATACATTTAAATTATTTTCAGCTTTTATAATGAATCTTCCAGAACATACAGTTGATCCTGACACTGGTGTACTAAGTGTGGACATATTTACTCTAGCAATTCTGTAATATGGTGATGCGGAATCTACTGTAAAATTACTGGGACCTATTTTTTGTAAAAACTGCGTACTATTTACAATTAAATTATTGGAAACATCTAAATTATTAAATGAAGCATCTCCGCCCCCGCCTCCCCCACCACTAGATCCTTTTGGTCCATTATATTTTATAAATGATAATCGCGGAGTACCATTTGTAGTAATCCAATCAGTAACATCTTGTTGATCTCCATACATCTCAATAAATCCCGACTGATAATCCATTAACCAAAATAATGGGGACTCATACACATCTAATGAATTGGTCCCCGAATTACTCCATAATGTTTGTAAATACGATTTTTTTTGTGTTGCATCATATAAAAATGGTATAGAATCTTTCATTAAACTGTTAAATAGACCGTCACCATCATCTATATACCATGTTTTATTAGTATTGGGTGAAGGTTGGCTCATCTCTGCCTTATAGTAAAATACTAGATCTGTTCCAGGTATTTCATAACTTATCCCCAGCACCGCACCAGAATTCGCAAAACTAGCGTCTAATGCGGTTGACCCATATAATGTTTGACCAAACGAAGTATATGTAATGTTTGATAAATCAGCTGGTATATTATTTGAAAATATTGATTCGTTTGTTACATAACTTCTAAATGGATACTTATGATCACCACTATTAAATGGATCATTTTGTCTAACATTTACTACGCCTACAAATTCTTTAAAAAGTAATTCTGTTTTTTCTGGATCACTAGCCATAATATATAAATTATACAAATAATATTTTATATATTAATTAACATTAATTAAATTTATATTTATATTTATATTAAGGTCCTTGTCCGAATTCTACATCAATACTTCTTATACTAGAACTACTAGCGCTTAATGTTGAAGGTAATCCAACTGTTATTTGAAGTGTAGTTGTTTGAAGAGAAGAAGAATTTGTAAATATGCGATATGCCTGGCTATTAACATTTGACAACCATGATCCTGGCCATGTATTATTTACCCGGATTTGACCATCAAATACCGGTATGGTTCCTGAGAAACTGGTTGATGGTTCTATAGTTGAATTATTATTCTCTGTATGATATACCCAATATCCATTTGATGCACTTGTTTTACTAGAATCTTGTGACAACTGATTACCATTAGAATCTTCAACAATCAATTTAAAAAATGGTATATTACCACTTGTAACTGGTATAATTGGTGCATCTATATTAAAAGTAATATATTTTTGTACTCTTGATATTACTCCACTATTTGAAGCATCAAACCACCATTTTCTATTTGAAGTTAATTGTGTATTAATAGTTTCTCCACTTAATCCATTTATATCGAAATTACTATAATCTTTTAATTGACCACTTGGATTATAATAAACATTGCTTAAATCTGTATATGGATAATCTTGATTAATACTACTAATCACACCTCTAAATGCCCCATTAGCCCATAACAATTGTTTATTTGTTGCTAGATTTTGATGATTATATGTAGTGGCTACTGAAAATGTAGAGAATCCAACACTTTCAATCATTTGTGCATTATTATTAGACGCAGTAGTTCCAAAAAAATTGTCAGGATTATTATTTGAATTTAACCCACCACCACCCCATGTATAATCCCACCATAATGATTTTCCAGATGTACCAAATGAAATATCCTGTGGTGGTATATTTTGTGAGTCAGGAGTATATGTTACATTATTTAACACTGTACCTTTTATTTGAAATTGTGGTGTTGTATTATATGTTCGGGAATATTTTTGTGTATCAGTGTAAAAAATATTCGGTATTTTTAATTGAGGATCAAAATCAACATTTGTTATTGTAGTTGGATTTGGAAATGGTTCTATTTCTGAATCAACAATATCTACTGGACCTGGACCATTAGGTTGATAATATAACTCAAACTTACATAATCCACCAATGTCATCTATTGTAGTTGAAGCCCATGTAGCATCAATATCAGATATATTATAACTAAAATCAATGTTAATAATACTGGAGCCTCCAGGATTTTGCTGACCTTGTAAATAAGTTCCCAATGAAGGATTTGGATTAGTATATCCATTTAAACTAAAGTCTATTGGAACATTTGGTCGTTTACCTATGATAAAATCTTTAAATAAATACTTTCCACTAGTAGTCCAATTTGTACCAGCTACTACTGATGGATCATTATAGAAATGTTTTAATCTTAATTCATATGGGTTATAACTATTATTACATATATCTGGATAATTAGACAAATTAATATTTCTTATATCTAATTTTGTTAGATCTAATCCTGTATAATAACCTTGATATTGAAAATTAGGAGTTTTTCCAGCTTCAACAACCGATGTATCTATATTAAAATATTGATTAGATAAATCAGTCTTTTCTTGTAAATATCCAATACTAGGATTAGCCGAAGTGTCTCCAATTATATTTGAATTTTGAATTGATACGTCTAAATAAGATAGTTCTCTACCTGACGTGTCCTTACCTATTAATTTATCATGAATTGTACCAAAATTATTTGCTACTAGTATTTTTCCAGAACCGTTAATAACCTCTCCTGTAAAATTAGATGAATTTTCTAAAAAAGTTACTGACTGATCATTTGTAGTAGGTGTATTACCTGGTCTAACCTCGAATACTTCATTATATCCCGAAATATCTATCTTGCTTATATCATAATTAGTAATGACAACATCTGCAGTAATAGTATCTTGATAATTAGAAGTAGTTATAGCTTCGGTTCTAGTAGGTTTTGGTGTAATAAATTCAAAAGATACACCACTTAAATTATATACTAATGTATATGATGGATCACCAACATTATTAAATCCATACAAATTTGTTAATGTATATTTATATTGTGGACATACAGATAAATCACTTATCAAAGATGATTCATTAAATGCTACATTATTTTTTTTCTGTAATATAGATGATATATCAAATCCAAATATTTCGCCACTTAGTCCATTAATTACATCGTATCTTTTATCTTCCATTTGATTATTACTTGAATCAACTTCACCGCTTACACTTATACCAAAGGCATATGTTAAATTTAAATTAGAGTTTATTTCATCATTATTTGCACCACTATTAAATGGTGTATTTAAACATACATCTGCTGTACCAGTTGTAGATAATTCAATACTAAATGTTGATGGCTGAAATGTTGGAGTCATGGATATAATTGCATCTGTGGGCGCATTAGCTATACCAAATGATCCTAATTCAATGAAATCGCCAGATAAGTTTGGTATATATAGATAATTCCAAGATGCATCATTAAGATAAATTGGATCAGTAACAGGCGTATTTGTTCCGCTATTATCCATATATATTCTGAATTGATATCCTTTACCTAATTCTAATCCGTTATACGATACTCTATTAAAAGGTGCCACATTTACTCCATTATTCCCACATAAATCTGTCTGTATAGGATTACCGCCGCTACTAGTTAAATAAGCACTAGTTAATGTATTTGGTAGAACCGTTTGAATCGCAGATGAAGAATTGTCAATAGTTAATGGCGTCCATTCACCACTAGGAGTTCCTGCATCATACAATAAATATTCTATATTTATATGTTGATGAAAAGGCAATCTTCTAATTTGAATATTATCTGATTGATTATTAGATCCATCTGGATATGATGTATAAGTACCAAATGGTAATGCAGACTGTTTATTTACAGGATTATTCCATGACAATATAATAGTTCCGCTTCCTAAATTTTCATTTAAAATACCAGATCCATCCGTAGGTGCTAATGGAATATTATATAATACAGATGATATATCAGATGATACATTTGATGATGATCCTTTATTTGTGATTAATGCTCCATTTGTATTAAATGATACATCAAAACCACTAATATCAAAATATATAGCACTCACATCTTGAGGACTATTACTTGTATCTCCTACCGTTATTAAACCTGAACCACTGCCTCCTCCTGTTGAAAAATCTCCCTTTTTACCAGTATATTTTATAAATGATATTCTGGGTCTTTTAAACTGCTGACTACTTACATCAGTTATATTAATATTACGATCATTTTGTAATGTATTAGGATCTTGATAAAATTGTAATATGCCTGTAGCTGCATCCATTGCCCAATTTAAACCGTCAATTTCATTTTGAGATTCATTAACCCAACTAGTTCCGTCATAATATTCAACTATAGGAGTATACATACTCGGTACTTGATCATTATAAAGGTACGGAATCGTATCTAATAATATATTATTATTTGTGAAGTCATCTGAAGATGATAAATCAATTAACCACCATGCTTGATTAGTAGCATTCGTTTGTTGTAAATAAACTCGGTGATAGTATCTTAATGGTAATAGCTTCCCCGAATTGTCTGATAAATCCACAAAACTTATTGTTTGATCTTTATAAGTAGTATTCCAACTAGTATCAGGTACTTGTGGTTGTTGTGATGAACTCCATAAATTAAATAGGCTTACTGGATTTGTAAATGGAACCTCTTCAATATAAACAGTTTCTTTAAAAACTCCCGTATTTGATTTTTTACTTTCACTAGAGTAACTAGTTCCACCAATACCAGCACCATATATTACGGATGTTTGCGCTACTCCTTGAAATTTCTTAAACAATAGATTTGTTTTATTCTCATTATTTAATTCGTCTGCCATAACTAATATAAATTATTATTATATTATTTATAATAATAATTTACTAAATAGACCTAATTAAGCATAACTTATGTTAATTGATTTAACTGTCTTTCCTCTATTTATTCCTATAGCTAAATATTGGTATATAGCGTTTGCTGTATTTATCCGTCTAATATATCCACCTGAATTTGTTGACCATATACCATTTTGTATTCCATTATTAGTACCTGATTGAGCAAGTGCAAAATAATTTAATGAACCTAGTGATACATTTTTATTTGCACAATCCAACCAAGGTGAATACGGCTTTGTACCAACTGTATTCCATGTATAAGCAGCAGCTCCAGTTTGTAATTGTTCTTGATAAAATAATACATAATCATCTCCTTTATCTAATGTAGTACCCGATTTATCCTTAATCACTACATTCATATTTAAACTATTAACTGTATTTGATAATCTTATTATTAAAAATTTTAAATTCGTATATGATTTTGTTAATAAACTACCATTTCCGGTCCAATAATAACCAATATCATATTTTATTGTTTGCGTTAAACCACTACTATCAAATATACTATAATCTTTCATAACATTACTTGGATTATAGAAATTACCAGAGTAATCTATGTATGGGTAGTTACTTGCTGCAATTGCATTTGAACTATTATCACCAACCCATCCACCATTACACCACATTGCAGTATAATTATTTATACTAGATGTCATATTGTATGCGTCGAGAGTAATGTTGCTGGGATCTGTAACATATTGTTGACCAGTAGATATATCAAATACATTTACTAAAGTATTTAGTCTTGGTGATGTATTTGACAATCCAGTTACTGTTAAATTAGGTATATTTGTAGCACCTGTTTGAGGATTTGGATATGGTATGTATTGCGAAGACCCATTATTAAATGTAAAATCCCACCACCATGCTTTACCATTACCTGATAAATCATTTTGAACTATTCTTTGATCAGATAGATTAGGTGTTAATGTGACATTATTTTTTATGTTAAGTTCTATTTTAAATTGATTACCAGCAGCATTTGAAATATCTCGAGAGTAAGGAAAATTATTGTAGTCTGTGGTATTTAGAGAACCTGTATAATCTACCATTAATGTTTTATTTACACTTACTGTTTCATTAACACCTGTTACACTCCAACTAGATGATGTTTCGTCTGTATTAAATGGTGTTCCAGACGGATCGTAATATAATGTTAAATCATATAAACTATTACTAGTTGTTGCATCGCTTGGAGCCCATATAGGATGTAAATTATCAATATCACAAGTTACATTAAATTTCAGATCATTATTCTGATCAGTTGGTAATGGTAATCCATATAATTTTTGTGTTCCAGTTAAACTAGGATTTGTTATAGATACTGAAAAATTATTACTAATTTCTGTAGATATTTCGGGTTTTTTTGCTAGATTGAATGATAGACTGTTATTTGGACTCGTAATATTAGTGGTTCCATCTTGCTTGTACAATATTTGATTAATTTTCCATTCATATGGGTTATATCCATTATTACATATATCAGGTATTATACCTAATGATATATCTCTTAAATTAATAGATGACACATCAAATCCTAAATAGTAGCCTTCTGTTCGTGTTATATCAATTCCATTTGATAAATCTATAGTTTTACTTGAAGAAATTGTTAAATATGTATTACTATCTTGACTATTATTATCATTTCCGGTAAAACCAACTCTTGTAGCGGAACTTAAATCAATAATTTTATTACTACTCTGATCATCCACATAAGAATATATATATGTTATATGTTCGCCGCTACATGATTTCCCTAACATACTGTTTGCTGCTACAAAAGATATATCAATATCACCATGAGCAAGACTACTATTAATTTGATTATATGTTTTTGGTTCTCCAAAATTTGCTGCTAGGTTGTAAACTCCTGATTGAGAGAAGTTAATCGAAGAATTATCTTGTAAAAAATACACAGAATATGAATTATTGTAATCTACTCTACTTATAACATCTGTCGTTGAATATCCATCGGTATTTAATGGATTAAAAATTTTACTATCTAAAAATTGGTTATAATTATTAGTTACTGTTGATCGTGAAGGAATTACAACACCGGCTTGTGTTTTTACTGATGATGGTGCTGGAACCAACTGGCTAGAAAAATCTTCAGCACTATTTACTGCATAGTAACTTCCTATATCAGTATTATATACATATTCTGGATATGCATATATATCTAAATTTGTTCCTGGACCTTGAGGATTACCACTAGGATATCCCCAAAACTGTTTATTATAATTTGTCGCAGGCCATCCTTGACTAGCATCAAATAAATAATTATTTGTACTATTACCTCCTATTTGAACAGAATAATTACTTCGTTGTCCAGATATATCAACGCCATATCCTATACTAAGAGTTGAACTACCATATGGAACATTTATACTAGCATCCATATATAATCCACCTTTTCCTCCGATTCTTAACTCGTTGTAGTCATCAGAATTTGCATCAAATGCGATTGAATCGGGAGGTAGAGCTGGTCCAGGATTACCAAATGGAATTCCAGACCCATCTGGGCAATATAAATAATTCCATGAAGTATCACTAGAGTTATTTGTATATGCAATTCTAAAAACATATGCTGAACCGACTAAAAATGGTACTTGTATTGTTACCTTACCATTTGGGGATATATTAGTAGATGCCACTGGATTTGATGGAGTAGATTGTGTACTTACTAAATTTAATTGATTTATTAATGTAGGAATAAAAGAA
>Ga0181564_10001403_pt1 | contig 21472 bp, 36 predicted proteins | sample 011ome_24_FD_134512 | JGI IMG/M metagenome (GOLD analysis project Ga0181564, IMG submission 134512) | Coastal salt marsh microbial communities from the Groves Creek Marsh, Skidaway Island, Georgia - 011513CT metaG (megahit assembly) | ecosystem: Environmental > Aquatic > Marine > Intertidal...
CATGAACAAAAGGTGAACATTGCCATTTTGGCTATTTTGGGGGTATCTCAGAAAAACTTGTTAGTACACAAACAATATAGGGGAAAGTTCAATAGAACTTTGATGGGTTGGGGTTCTGGCGAGGGCGTGCAGCATGTACGATATGGACAGGACAAAATCCCGCCAAGCGTTAGCGCATTGGTGCGGCACATAGGGTACAAGACATAAAGGCTAGTGAAATGACAAAGAAGAAAACACCTGATCACCTAAGGTTAGTGGGATCAGACAAGGATAGACTGACAGCCAAGCAAGAAGGGTTTGCCCAAAAGGTATCAAGGGGTGCAGTTCTCAGTGACGCTTACAGGGAGTGTTATGCTGCCGATACCATGAAAGACAGCACAGTCTGGACAGAGGCTTGCAAGCTTGCACAACACCCCAAGGTGTCCAAAAGGATTAAAGAGCTACAGGCTCAAATAGAGCAGGATCGCCGCACGATAGAGCGCAGAAGGGAAGAGTGGGTTTTGAAAAGGCTCCAAGAAGAAGCAGACCAAGCCGACAATGCATCATCACGCATTCGGGCATTGGAGTTGGTTGGCAAGACCATAGGCATGTTTACTGATCGCATAGAACAGGCTGACGAGACACAACGCACTGCTTCCGAAATTGAAAAAGAGCTTGAGGCGAAACTGTCACGGCTGCTTGGTGGTTGATCGATGCCCCCGCCCATGACGCAATCCACGATGTCCTGACCCCCACCTACCCCCCACCCCCCTGTGCAGAGGTGGCACTACGCACTGACTATATACTGGGTTCCACACAAACAATGAGCAAGAAAATCAAAAAACCCACCCCTTGTACTGGTATGTGTACTTTAGATGAAGATCTGGAGATATGCCTGTCTTGCAGTAGGACTATTCATGAAATAGCCGTTTGGGGCGATTTAACGCTCGCTGAGGCCACTCAGATGATGGAGGTGGTACAGGCTAGGCAAAAACTGTTATGGGCGCTCTGGGACGATCCTGAAGGGTTTACGGTGCATTAGTGGATTTGAGGTACTCTTCTACAGAGATGCTTCTTCCCTTGTTAGCTGCCCCAAACTTTTGTTTAGTGCCGAAGGATCTTGTATAGACGGTCTCCTCTTTTCTCTTTTTGCCTTCTTTAATTTCCCTATCGGGGTTTGTTCTCGCTCTGTTCCTGTACTTTGTTTGCATAGATCCTCCTAAAAATATGCTTCCAGCTTTCCGTTCCTGCGGAATATATGCCCCTGTAAGGTTATCCTTAGATCCCAAGGCACATATTCTTTCAGGGTTGATATACGGTGTGGTCTCATTCCATCACTAAGCATTAGCTTGCCTTCCTCATATTCGATATATTCCTCCTCCCCCTCATCATTTATGACATCTAATCCACCCCCACCAGTGGGTAGCTTGATCGGTAGCGTGAATGAATACGGGTCCTTCCCGTCCAGACCTAGTGTTACATGCGGGATATCCTGATGCCACTTACCTGAGAAGGTGAGGAACTTCTCGTTTGATGGAAAGATATGGAACCCCGGCACCGCTAGATCTTCTGTCATGTGGACTTCTTCCGACAACAAAGCGCTTAATGCCCCCATAACCTTCAGATATAGATGATAGAACTCATCCGACAGTATCACATTCTGCCATCGGGAATCTTTGTAGTAGTCTTCTGTCTTGCCATCTAGGTAGGCACACTTGCCAAGAGTGTAGAACGGATACTCCTCAGATCTCTTTGTCCAGATATCCTCCAGCTTTATCACCTTTTCGGTGATATCATCTTCGAGATTGAGCTTTAAAGATTGCATACCCCCCCCCTTGTTTTTTTCCTGCCCGGCAAAGTTCACTTGCACTTTTCCGAAAATCTTAGAAAGTGCCGTAGGAATCCTAATCCTTCTCAGAAAAATCCAACTCAAATCCAGAATTGGCAATGATGGCCTTGTAAAGAATCCCCCTCAATCCCTCTGAAACCATGGCATCTCTTGCCTCTGGATCCATCTCAAGAGTTATCTTTGCCCAGCCTTCATCATCCTCTTTGTAATCAAGAACCTGAATCTGCATAATGCCTCCCTAAAAATGATTGGACATTGTATCTAAATTGATACACTAATAGATAGTCTATATTAGTTATATATAACTAGTAGTCTATATTAGTAACTTATAACTAGTATTATATAACTAGTAGGGTGGCCGATCAACTAAAAATGAGATATAGTTGACTGGTCCGCTAGTCTCCCAGCGGACGGGTGGGGTTGAGCGGTTTTCCTCCCTGCGCTCCCCCACCCTCATTTCTTTGGGAGTTTGAAGGGAGAAGGCATGTCTGGTAACATTATCAAGTTTCCAAACAAGGAAACACTGGACAATGATTTTGAAATCGATCCTAGTGAAATGCTAGAAGCCATTAGGCATGATGTCCCAATGAAGGAAGCTCTAGTAGTGGGATGGACCGAAGAAGAGAGATTGTTTATCGGCACCTCTCATGGAAGGGCAGCCGATATGGTGTTCCTTATGGAGTTGGCAAAGTCTGTACTGATGAGTAGGTGTGTTGGTGAAGAGTGATGTTTCTGGCCTCGCTATATGTTTGCGTAGCAATGAATATGCAGGAATGCCTTGTTCTTGAGGATATGCGTGGGCCATATGAAACAATCGAGCTTTGTCAGGATAGGGTACATGAGATGGCAGCAATCGCTCTTTCTGTCGGGCATGTGCCAATAAAATTTAGATGTTCTGTCGTAGAGGAAAAGGATGATCCATCTAAAGGACGTAAAAAACAAGCTATCAACTTTATCCCCCGATAAGCAGGCGGAGATACTTGAACTTCTTGAACTGTATGAAAACGCAAAGGACAAGGAGGAATGTAGGGAATCGTTTCTTTCTTTCGTGAGAAGGGTCTGGCCTGCTTTCATTGCCGGGAGGCACCATGAAATCATGGCCAATGCCTTTGAGCGCGTAGCACGGGGAGAGCTAAAGCGGCTAATTGTTAACATGCCGCCCCGTCACACCAAGTCAGAGTTCGCTTCTTTTCTTTTCCCGGCATGGTTTCTTGGGCAATATCCAGAAAAAAAGATTATCCAGACAGCCCATACAGCAGAACTTGCTGTGGGATTTGGCCGTAAGGTAAGAAACCTAATCAATCAGGAGGACTTCCAAGAGATTTTTCCGGGCATATCCCTGTCTTCGGACTCGAAAGCGGCGGGAAGATGGAACACAAACAAGCGAGGTGACTATTTTGCTATTGGTGTTGGTGGTGCAGTCACTGGTAAGGGCGCTGATGTCCTCATTATCGATGACCCGCACTCGGAACAGGAGGCGGCACTGGGGGCTTACAACCCAGAAGTCTACGATAAAGTCTACGAATGGTACACATCAGGACCAAGACAGCGCTTACAACCGGGGGGAGCAATCATAATTGTCATGACCCGTTGGTCCGTCAGAGATTTGACGGGGCAAATCGTGAAGTCATACACCCAAAGAGAAGGCGCAGATGAGTGGGAAGTCATAGAACTCCCAGCAATCATGCCATCAGGCGAACCATTATGGCCTGAGTTCTGGCCTATTGAGCAATTAGAGGCGTTGAAAGCAGAACTGCCCATTTCTAAATGGTCAGCACAGTATCAACAGGACCCAACATCAGAAGAAGGCGCACTAATCAAGCGCGAATGGTGGAATGAGTGGGACAAAAGCTCCTTCCCGCCTTGCGAAGCCATCATTCAAAGCTGGGATACGGCGTTCTTGAAGACTCAACGTGCAGATTACAGCGCATGTACAACATGGGGTGTGTTTAACTGGCCGGATGAAAGCGGTGTGTCCCACCCCAACCTGATATTGCTGGACGCATACAAGGAAAAGCTGGAGTTTCCAGATCTGAAACGTGCAGCCTACGACAAATACTGGGAATGGGAGCCGGATCAGATGATTGTCGAGGCAAAGGCTGCCGGTTCCCCGCTGATATTTGAGCTTCGGGCAATGGGTATTCCTGTAACGGAGTTCACTCCATCGCGTGGGCAAGATAAAATAGCTCGCGTCAATGCAGTGACAGACCTGTTTGCTAGTGGTAGAATATGGTGTCCGCCTACAAGGTGGGCAGAAGAAGTGGTTGAGGAGTGTGCTGCTTTCCCTGCTGGAGAGCATGACGATTTGGTTGACTCCACCACTCAAGCGCTTTTGAGATTCAGGCAGGGTGGCTGGATTAGATCTTCAATGGATGATTGGGATGACGAACCTAAATACAGAAGACCAACAGAATACTACTAACAATGAACATAGCGGAACATATCGTTTCGTAACTCATGGTGAGATAAAAATTTTTGAAGATACAGGATGGAAAGTGGTCAGTCGAATGGAAGGCTCCCACCACGCCCAGTATTCTGTTATCATGAAAAAGCAAGGCAACCCACAGGATTAATTAAATGGCTGTAGAAAAGCAAATGACCCCAATGGACATTGAGGGTATTGAAGACGAGCAATCTGATATTGATATTGAGATTGTAAACCCTGACGCTGTTTCAATTGAGACGGAAGAAGGGGGGATGGTTATTGATTTCACCGGGGAGGCAGCAGAAGATATATTGGGGCCGGAACATGATGGGAATCTTGCTGAGTTTTTGGAAGACGCCGAACTACAATCCTTGGCGTCCGAGTTGGTTTCAGATTTTAATTCGGACCGTCAGAGCCGCAAAGACTGGGCGAGATCATATGTCAAAGGATTAGACCTACTTGGCATGAAGATTGAAGAGCGTCAGCAGCCTTGGGCTGGCGCATGCGGTGTGTTCCACCCAGTTCTAACAGAATCAGTTGTGCGCTTTCAGGCACAGGCTATGGGAGAAATATTCCCGGCCTCTGGTCCAGCTCGTACCAAGATTATGGGCAAGATGACTCCTGAAAAGTTTGAGCAGTCACAGCGCGTTGAAAACGAAATGAATTATCTCCTGACAGAGGAGATGACAGAGTATCGTGATGAAACAGAGCAGATGCTATTCAAGCTACCGCTCGCAGGTTCAGCCTTCAAAAAAGTTTACTATGATCCATTGATGGAGCGTCCATGTGCAATGTTCGTTCCAGCGGAAGACTTTGTTGTCTCATACGGCGCTTCTGATCTTATGACATGCCCTCGCTATACGCATGTCATGAAGAAAACCCCAAATGAAATTGTAGAGCTTATGGTCAATGGCTTTTACCGTGACATTGATCTTCCAGATCCTGAGCCTGACTACTCTGACATTCAGGAAAAATATGACGAGCTTGATGGAGATGAAGCAATCATTGAGGATGATGATCGCTACACCCTTCTGGAAATGCATGTAGACGTTGATCTGCCGGAACCGTTTGATGATCCAGACGGAATCGCTCGACCATATGTTATCACCATCGATAAATCATCAAGGGAAATTCTTGCCATTAGGAGGAACTGGTATGAAGATGATCAGAAGAAAAAGAAGCGTCAGCACTTTGTTCACTATCGGTATTTACCGGGCCTCGGATTTTATGGGACGGGCCTTATCCACCTTATCGGTGGTTTGGCAAAATCTGCGACATCCATCCTGCGGCAGTTGGTTGATGCTGGCACATTGTCTAACTTACCGGCTGGCCTTAAAGCTAGGGGTCTTCGCATCAAAGGTGATGATTCGCCTCTCATGCCGGGTGAGTTCCGTGACGTTGACGTACCGGGGGGTGCGATACGCGACAGCATTACTTTCATTCCTTACAAAGAACCGTCATCAGTCTTGTACCAATTGCTCGGTAACATTGTCGAGGAAGGTCGTAGGATAGGATCTGTTGCCGATATCCAGATTGGTGACATGAATAACCAAGCCCCAGTGGGTACAACGCTCGCTTTGCTTGAGCGTAGCATGAAGGTTATGTCTGGTGTTCAGGCCAGACTTCATGCAGCTATGAAGAACGAGCTGCGTATCTTGGCAAAGATTATTCATGACTATATGCCTGAAGAATATGCCTATGAAATGGATGGGGACTTTGACCGCAAAGAAGACTTTGATGGTCGCATTGATGTAATTCCGGTTTCTGATCCAAACGCATCAACTATGTCACAACGGGTCATGCAGTATCAGGCGGCGCTTCAGTTAGCACAGCAAGCGCCACAGCTTTATGATATGGGTAAGCTTCATCGCCAGATGCTGGAGGTTCTTGGCATTCAGGATGCGGCTGATATTGTGAAGCTTCCAGATGAAATCAAGCCAGCAGATCCCGTGACAGAAAACATGTCTATCTTGAAACAAGAGCCAATCAAGGCGTTCATGTATCAGGACCATGCAGCTCATATCAGCGTTCACATGTCTGCAATGCAGGATCCAAAAATGCAGGAGCTTGTTGGCCAGTCACCATTTGCCAGCGCAATTCAAAGCGCTTTCGCTTCTCACATTACCGAGCATGTGGCCATGCAGTATCGTGTTGAGATCCAGAAAATGCTTGGTGTTGAACTTCCAAATCCAGAAGCTCCATTGCCGGAAGACATTGAGATTCAGGTAAGCCGCATGGCGGCAGAGGCAGCAGCAAAGCTTCTCCAGAAAGATCAGGCGGAAGCACAGCAGAAGCAAGCACAACAGCAGCAGCAAGATCCTTTGACCCAAATCCAGCAACGCGAGCTTGCCATTAAAGAACAGGAACTTCAGCACAAGATCCAGATGGATACAGCAAAGCTTCAGATTGAGGCGCAAGCTAAAATGGAAAACATTGAGCTTCAGAAAGATCGCCTTGAGTCTGAAGAGAAGCGAGATGGCGCAAGGCTTGGAGTCAAGATTGCTCAAGAGCTTGACAAAAACAAGGAAAAGGCAATATCAGAAGGAACTAAAATTGGACTTCAAATGGCAAGGGAGCTGACAAATGGCGGAGACAATGTATAGCCCGTTAAAGGATAAGATCAGAGACTACATGAATAGCGCGGCAGATCATCTGGCGTGTGGAGGTGCCACAAACTTTGATGAGTATCAAAGGATGGTTGGCAAGATAGAGGCCTTGGCTCTGATAGAAAGAGACATCTTGGACCTCGAAAAACATTATGAAGAAGATTAGTCCCCAAGGACTTCCGGGGCGGTCAACCCTAGTGTATATTGTAAACGTGGAGACTTACGGGTAGGACCCGCTAGGTAACTGTGAGCCTATAATCACTGCAAGGAAATCAGATGTATTCTGCAAGCAAAGAAGTCGGCCAAGAGGTCGCATCCAAAATACCAGAACCTTCTGGCTACAAGCTCTTAATTAAACCATTGGAAGTTAAGGAAAAAACCGATTCAGGAATCTATATGCCTGATGCTCTAAAGAATGCAGAGCAGACAGCATCTGTAATTGGTTTTGTTGTGAAAGCTGGCCCTGATGCTTATGGAGATCAGGATAAGTTTCCCAACGGTCCTTACTGCAAAGAAGGCGACTTTGTAATCTTCAGATCTTATTCCGGCACACGGTTTAAGATTGAGAAACAAGAGTTTCGCTTGATTAACGATGACACCGTTGAAGCGGTTGTCTCTGATCCGAGAGGTTATACAAGAGCATGAACGAGCCAGAAGAAAAAATGGAAATAGATCTAGACGCCTCAGAAGATCTTGAGTTGGAGATCGTAGACGATACTCCAGAAGAAGATAGGGGAAAAGCGCGGAGAGCAAAGGATGCTGACCCGCAAATACCCGAAGATGATGAGGTAGCAAACTACAGCGAAAACGTACAGAAACGCTTCAAACAAATGAAGTGGGAGTACCATGAGGAGCGCCGCGCAAAGGAAGAGGCGGCTCGTCTTCGGGAAGAAGCTGTAAAATATGCCCAAAGCGTTTACGCTGAAAATCAAAAGCTAAGGCAAACATTATCTCAAGGGGAAAATGTTTTGCAAGACCAAGCCAAGCGCAGGGTTGAGGCAGAGATAGAGCGGGCAAGATTTAATTATAAAACTGCTTACGAGTCAGGTGATCCAGATGAGATCATCAAAGCTCAGGAATTACTAACACAAGCTCAAGCAGAAAAAATGAGGCTTGAGAGCTATGTTCCTGTGCATCAATATGATCCTAGGCAAGAGCAAACAACTCACATACAGCCACAACCACAGCAGCCAAAAGTTAAGAAGCCTGACGCAGCAGCGTTAGAATGGCAGAATGAAAACCAGTGGTTTGGTAATGATGATGAAATGACTGGGTATGCGCTAGGCTTACATGAAAGCTTGGTCAAGAATGGGGTAAACCCAAACAGCCCAGAGTATTATGACCGCATTGACGAATCAGTTCGCAAGCGGTTTCCAGACAAGTTTGACGGACAAGACATTGAGGTGGCACGGTCTCGTCAAACTGGTTCCGTGGTTGCCCCCGCAAAGCGAAGTGCAAAAAAACCACGCAGAGTGCAACTTACCTCAACGCAGGTCGCCCTCGCCAAGCGACTTGGCCTGAGTCCAGAACAATATGCGGCGCAACTCTTGAAGGAGGCATCTTAATGTCTGATAGAACCCCACGCTCAAATGAGTCCCGCGACAAAGCGGAACGTAAAAAATCTTGGCAAAGACCAACAATGTTGCCTGATCCCGAACCACGCGAAGGTGTAAGTTACCGCTGGGTTCGCACATCTACCTTGGGTCAGAACGACAACACCAATGTTTCGTCTAAATTTCGTGAGGGTTGGACGCCAGTCAAGGCAGAAGATCATCCAGAATTACAAGTGTTGCCTGATATCGATTCCCGATTTGAAGGTAATGTTGAGGTTGGAGGATTGCTACTTTGCGAGAACTCAACCGAATATGTAGAAAGCCGTAGAGATGCCCATACTGAGATGAATAAAACTCAGATGGACTCTGTTGATAACAACTATCTACGTCAATCTGATCCAAGGATGCCAGTTCTGAAACCAGAACGAAGCACCAAAATATCGTAGTATGCACCAAGTGGCGCATACTGAAAATGAAATCGAGTAGAATAGAAGGAGAGACAAAATGTCTTCAGTAGCTGCTCCCTTCGGTCTGCGCCCGATTGGTCGTTTGGATAATGGTTCACAGGAAGTTTTCCGCCAGTATCCTATTGCTTCTGCCTACAACACTAATATCGCCATGGGTGATATTGTACAGCTTGTAGACGGCGGCACTGCAACGACCATCGAAAAGCAGTCCGCAACTGGCGATGATACCACAGCCATCGATATGGTTGGTATTTTCATTGGTTGTAAATACACAGACCCAAATACTGGGCAACTCACATTTAGCCAGCTTTGGCCTGCAAACCTTGTTGCGTCAGATGCAATGGCATATGTGGTTGATGACCCTAATGTTCTTTTTGCCATTCAGGCAGATGGCGCACCAACCAACATTGGTGACATCTATGGAAAGAACACCCTGCTAGTTCAGACCGCGCCAAACACCACGCTGAAAATCAGCCGTGTTGCTTTGGATATTTCTGAGCTGGATACAGATCCTCAAAACCCAATTCGTATCATCGATTACCTCGGTGGCGATCAGGGCGATGAGAAGGGTACAGCCTATCCGATTCTGGTGTGTAAGTTTAATTACCATCAGCACACATCAACAACTGGTTCAGCATAAGGAGTGTAACTGATGGCTATTTCACGCGCACAACTTCTGAAGGAACTGTTGCCCGGTCTTAATGCACTGTTCGGTCTTGAGTACCAAAAGTACGAAAACGAGCATGCAGAAATTTACGAAACTGAAACTTCAGAGCGTAGCTTTGAAGAGGAAGTAAAACTTTCAGGTTTTGGCGCTGCGCCAGTTAAGCCTGAAGGTTCAGCGATTTCTTACGACAATGCACAGGAATCCTTCACTGCTCGTTACAACCACGAAACGGTTGCAATGGGCTTCTCAGTGACGGAAGAAGCTATGGAGGATAACCTCTATGATGCTCTTTCTGCCCGCTACACAAAAGCTCTGGCTCGCGCCATGGCATACACCAAGCAGGTTAAAGCTGCGTCTCTGCTGAACACAGGTTTCACAACCTTCACCTCTGGTGATGGCGTTACCCTGTTCAATACAGCGCACCCAACTGTTGCTGGCGGTAACAATGCAAACCGTCCAACTGTAGCAGTTGACCTGAACGAGACCTCATTGGAAGATGCGGTCATCAACATTGCGGCGTTCACTGACGAGCGTGGCCTGTTGATTGCAGCTCGCCCACGCAAGCTGATCGTTCCACCTGCATTGATGTTCGTTGCAACTCGTCTGCTACAGACAGAACTGCGTGTCGGCACAGCCGATAACGATCTCAACGCCCTGCGTTCAAACGGTTCGATTCCAGAGGGCTATCGTGTCAATCACTACCTGACTGACAATGATGCGTTCTTCCTGACAACCGATGTTCCAAACGGCATGAAGCACTTTGTCCGTACACCAATGTCAACATCTATGGATGGTGACTTTGATACAGGCAACGTCCGCTACAAAGCCCGTGAGCGTTACAGCTTCGGCGTTTCAGATCCTCTTGGGGTCTACGGTTCTCCGGGCGCTTAATTGCTTTGAGACAGAACTTTTGACTGGGCGGCTTTCGGGCCGCCCTTTCTTTGTGTATAATGAATATGAACCTTGACAGTAAAGTTCACTTGAACTTTCTGACATTAGCCAAGACAAGGAGTTCCTCATGGCTTTATCTACCTTCTCAGGACCAGTCCGTTCAAATAACGGCTTCCAAATCCCCGTTGTAACAACCGCAAATTTGCCAGCATTTGGTGATGTCGCAGTCGGTACTGTCTACATGGTCAGCGACAATGGCGCTGGCGACAACGAGTATTGCATTGTGATCAACACAGGCGCTGCATGGGTAACTGCCGTTGGTGCTGCTCTTACATAATAGGAGTACACAATGTCCCAATCTGATGTATTTGCAGTAACTAACACGGCAGACGGTACAGTGTATGCTGGCCGCGCCCGTGTGCGTCAAATTCAGGTAAAAACAGACACAACAGGTTCCCCACAGATTGTTTTAAAAGATGGCGGATCCGGCGGCACAACGCTGCTGGATTTGTCATTTGGCACAACCGATACATTTTCGGTAAACATTCCTGATAACGGAATCCTGTTTGAAACTGATGTATATCTGGATCTTACAGCTTGTCTTAGTGTGACAACATTCTTGTCGTAATGGAGTTATCGAATGGCTGAAAAAAGCTCAATATCTCGATTTGGGACATCTGAGCCATTCGAGCTTCAGGCTGCTCGCAGTCAGATATCGTTTCACAAAACATTGTTTAAGTATGGATACAATCCAAACATAATCAATGTTGACGAAACCATATGGGACGGTGGCGGCATATATGCATACCCGGCTGCTGCGGCGATTATGTATGTTTCGTCCAGTAGTGCAAATGATACCTCTGCCGGTACCGGGGCTAGAACGGTTTTAGTTAGCGGCCTTGACGCAAACTATAACGAAGTTGAAGAAACTGTAACACTCAACGGTCAAACTCAGGTTGCTACAACCACAGAGTTTTTGCGTGTGTTCAGATCATATGTTGAAACAGCCGGTTCAGGCGGAACAAATGCTGGTGATATTTACATAGGAACTAGCGGCGCATCATCCGGTGTTCCAACGGGTGCATACTATGCAAAGATAACAGCGAGTGAAGCTCAAACGCTTATGGCTGTTTATACAGTGCCAGCGGGGAAAACCCTTTATATATCACAGGGTATAGCAACACACGGCACAGGAACATCTGGTGGCGTCTATATGACAATAAGATTCATGGTAAAGCCAAGCGGCGGAGTCATGAGAACGCAAGTCAAGATTGATGTTACAGAGAGTGAAATCATTTACCCATTTTACTATCCTATAATAGTTACAGAAAAGTCAGACATAGAGGTCCGTGCAATTTGTAACAAGAACCAAGCTAATGCGGTGTCTGCTTCATTTGATGGAGTTTTGGTAGATAATGCCTAGTAAACATCCCGGCGTAAATCGTCTACCCGGAGGCGGTATTGAGTATAGAGGGAAGAAGTTCGCGGGGTTTAATAAACCGCGCAAGTCGGACCGCGCAGGCAAGAAGGGCATGGTCCTCGCCAAAGAAGGAGAGAAAATTAAGCTCATCCATTACGGCGATTCCTCAATGGGACACAACTACTCCCCAGCAGCGAGAAAAAGTTTTAAAGCAAGACACGCCAAGAATATCGCCAAAGGAAAAATGAGTGCTGCTTATTGGGCAGATAAGAAACTATGGGCTGGTCCGGGTGGCTCTAAGAAGTCACCCCCTAAATCCCAGAAGCATGTAAAGAAGGGAAAGTAAAATGGGTGCAGGTGGCGGATACCAACAACCTATGGGCAAGGGCGGTGGATACCAGCAGCCCATGAGTTATGGCCAACCTTATGGAGGCGGCAAGGGAGGTCAGCGCTTGCCTCAGCAGGGACCCCCAAACGTTACTGATGGTCAGTACAGACCATACACACCTAATAGTGGTCAATCCCCTTACGGCCCGTTTGGTGGGCCTATACCGCGCGCGGGAATGTTTGACGGTCGCCGTGAGCGTCCAGAGTTCCAGCCAGTGGCAGAGCCTGCGTTCCCTAGGTTCCCAAGCGCGTATGACAGAGACCCTGCCAGCAATGCTAATATCGGTGTTCCTGCGTTTAGTGACATACCTGAATACAGAGCGCTCCAAGACGCCAGACAAAGACAAAGAGAAGAAATGCAAAACCTTCAAAATGCCTTTAGGCAAACTGGTCAGTATCAGGACTATATGAGGGAACTTCCCCCGATGCGTCCCCAAAAAACTCCTTTTAATCAAGACCCGCGTGGAATGCCTTCTTTTAATCCTGTGGAGCTTGAGGCCTTGGGGATCAGGCCGACTATGCCTCCGCGCAGAGGCGGTAGTTTTGTTGAGATGTATGGTCCCGCATCGCAAAACCCTTTGCAAAGGGTTCCAAGAGATCCTCAACCGATAGCGGCCCCAGTAAAGGGTGGCATTCAGCCAGCAGTTCTGCAAACACAAACCGGCGGACCTAAACTTGATCCTAGATTAATGTCTATGCTAGGAGGTTAGTTATGGGCATGGGCAGTGGAAACTTCGGCAACCTTATAGGTAATATTGCCAACAAGGGCGGGGCCGCTGGCGCTCCTGCTTTTAATCCAATTCGACCAAATTTGCCTTACGCTAATGATCCATACAGGCCAAACAATTCATATGCTTCTGGCCCATCATATGGGAATTATCAACTACCTTATAATTCAGGACCGTTTGGCTCGAATTACATCCCAACACCGGGAGGTGGTGAGTTTGGTCAAAAGGGTGGGACAGTGAGTCCCGGATTTGCGCCACCATCTTATGGCGTGATGATGAATACGCTTAACTATGGGCGCTACCCCGGTTCTGGTATTGGGTATTATGACCCGACCCCAGAGTCAAACTATAACCCAAGCAGAAGGCCTCCTTCATCAGGAAAGGGTGGGCAGCCACCCGGTGTATACCCACCAAACCCACCGATGCCGGGTCCTCCAGCTAAGGGTTTGCCAACACCTGCTGTTCAGCCAATTCAACCAAAGGGTGGGGCTTTCTAATGGTTGAAAAGGTAGAGGTAACATTAGCTAGATTAGAAGAGCGCATAGGGCAGCTACAGGATGAAGTGCGCCATGTGCATAAAGAGGTGTCAGATCTAAAGGCTCAGGCTAATAGATGGAAGGGGGCCTTCTGGGTAATGGTAGCTATTGGCGGTATAGTTGGAACTATAGCCCATCTTTTTCTTGGGTGGGTCAAGTGACTATATCTAGATCAGGCATGGGCAGTCAGTTATGGGGTAATAAAATGCCGTTAACTAAAAAAGGCAAGAAGGTCATGAAGTCCATGAAAGGGCAGTATGGCGAAAAGAAAGGTGAGCAAGTTTTTTATGCCACCAAAAACAAAGGCAAACTTAAAGGTGTGGATATGAAAAAAGCAAAGAAGTATAAAGGTGGCGGTGATTTGTTAGCAAACCTCTCTCCGGCTTATAGCCTGATGAAGGGCAAAGGTATGTTTAACGACATGATCAAGGGCGGCGGTATTGCTGGCATGTTAGCAAAAGGTCTTGGGAAAGATGATGAAGAAGAGGTTGTGGCCTCAGCCGCAGCTCCTTCAGCTGCGCAGCCTACTGGCGGAATGGCTGCTGCTCCAAAGATGATGGCAAGTGGTGGAGCTGTAAAGCGTAGCCGCCCCATTGATGGAATTGCTACAAAAGGCAAGACCAAGGGTCGCATGTGCTAATGGAACGGAAGTCAGTGACGGCCCCAAAAGGTTCATAAGTAAATGGCAAAGAAGGTAGAAAATGTTCGTATCAAGCGGAAACGGATTCGCCGTCCCGGTCAGCACAAAAAAAATGTCAATAAGCGAAACAAACAAAAAGACTTCTTCGGTTAGGGTGCATTGCAAAAAGTGTGATCGTTGCGGCCAAGAGCTAAGAAGTGTATTTGTTCATGGGCATGAGCAATGCTTGTCCTGTGGTCAAGTTGTATATGATTGTTGTCAAGGAGAGGTTTCATGCGAGCAGCAAAAATGATGTGTGCTAGAAATGGGAAGAAGCCAATCGCAATGAAAGCTGGCGGAAATCCTGTAGCAAAAAGTTTATCAAGTCCAGCGCTAAAACCAAAGGTTGTTAAGCCAAAGAAAGGCAAGGGCGCGTATACAAGGAAGGGCAAGTCCCTTCCTATGTCTTCTGGTGGGTCTTCTAATTTAAGAACAGGCTCCAAAAGAAATGATGAGTTACAGTTAACAAAATCTGGAATGCAAACCCAGTTTCTTGATTCTCTTGCTTCAGCCTCACCATCAGAAGCTAGAGAGGAGAGAATGGCTAGAAGAAGAAGAGTCAAATCGGATCAAAAAAGATTAGCTGGTGACTCCGCAAAAACACCAGCAGCGTCCTTAAAGGGGGAGCAAACAAAAGACGCAAAACGTTTAATTGATATAAAGCGCCGTCAGAAAACAGAATCTGCTGTAAGAAAGAAAAAAAGCGAAATCTCTCGCAAGGGCAGAGCTGGGGGTGGTAAGTCTGTACTGGGCGGAATAACAGGAATGCCAGCCGGTCCATCCAACCCTCGTAGAAAATTAAAAATGCTGAAGTCTGGCGGTCAAACAAAGTCAAAGGTAAATGAAGCCGGAAATTACACCAAGCCATCTATGAGAAAGAATTTATTTAACAAGATTAAGTCTGGCGGCAAAGGTGGTAAGCCCGGACAGTGGTCAGCTCGCAAAGCTCAAATGTTAGCTCAACAATACAAGGCTGCTGGCGGTGGGTACAGAGACTAATGGAAAAACAAATTATGACTGGCTTGATGGCTATCATGATTGGCCTTGCAGGCTGGAACCTCAAAACAACCCACGACCTGACTATTACTGTTAGCAATATGCAGGTTAGCCATGCCGATAAAGACGCCATCCAAAGCATGAAGATGGCAATTCAGAGGTTGGAGCTACTTTTGTTGCAGGATCAATGATTGAGTTTTTACTTGTTGTCTATATGGGGCAGGGCATTATAGATCAGACTCAAAGATTTGTAGATATAGATAGATGCTTGTACTTCGCGGAAAGGTTATCTAACCAAAGACCAATAAAGACGGAAGGGAGATCAGTCAAAATAACGGCAATCTGCAAGCCAGTGCCAAGATAGGAAAAGACATGATCGCTGAAACCTTAGCAGGTATTGCCCTTTTTAAAAGTGCCGTCAGTGGAATTAAAAGCGCTATAGGCACAGCTAATGACATTGGTGAGATAGCTGGTTTCATAGACAATTTGTTTGAGGGCGAAAAACAGGTACAGCAAGAGAGAAGTAAAAAATCTGGCGTTGGTGGTGTAGGTGATCAATTTGGTGTAAAATCAGTAGCAACTGAGATTATCAATGCAAAGCTCGCACAAGAGCAAATGCGTGAGATAGCGTCAATGATCGATATGAGATTTGGCCACGGCACTTGGAAGGGCATAACGGAAGAAAGAGCAAAGAGAATAAGAGAAGCGAAAGAAGCTGAAATCGCTGCTCGCAAAGAGATGCTTAGAAAGGCTAAAGAGACGGAAGAAACTATAAAGATGGCTGTCGGCTTATTTGTTATTCTTGCAGTTATAATAGGATTCTTTTTGTTCTTGATGGTTTCGATAGCTAAAGCAATGGGAATTTAGGGAAGGTCATGCCGTTAAAGAAATCTCAGAAAAGCCTCAAAGCTTGGACAAAACAGAAGTGGACAACAAAGAGTGGCAAGCCCTCCACGCAAGGGTCAAAAGCAACCGGAGAACGTTATCTACCGGCATCAGCTATTAAAGCCCTCTCGTCTAAGGAATATGCGGCCACCACGGCCGCTAAAAGAAAAGGAACTAGAGCTGGTAAGCAGTTCGTCCAACAGCCTAAAAAAATACAGGCTAAGGTAAAAAAACATAGGAAGGTTAAGTAATGGCTGTTGTAACACCAGATCTGCCAGAAATATTTGAAGAGGCGTTTGAACGCGCTGGTCTGGAGTTGCGGTCTGGCTATGACTTAAAGACTGCTAGGCGCAGCCTTAACCTATTAACATTGGAGTGGCAAAACCGTGGACTTAATTTGTGGACTATCGATGCTGGCACACAAGCTCTCACAGCAGGCACAGCAAGCTATACAATGCCTTCGGACACTATTGACCTCATTGAGCATCAAGTGCGGCAAGGTACTGGGACAAATCAAATCGACACTAGTCTTGAGCGCATCAGCGTTTCTACATACGCTCAACAAACTAACAAAAACACTGAAGGACGCCCTACTCAAATCTTTGTCGAGCGCTTGGCGACTTCTACGCAAGTTACTCTGTGGCCTGTGCCGGATAGTAATAGCTATTCTCTCGCGTATTATCGACTTCGTGGAATCGATGGCCTTGCGTCTGGAGTAACAGGCACTGCTGACATGCCGCCAAGGTTTGTGCCTTGTTTGGCTGCTGGCCTTGCTTACTACATTGCAAGCAAGAAGCCTGAGTCAACTGGTCGTGTGCCAGCATTAAAGCAAGAGTATGAGTTTCAGTTTGAGTTGGCGGCAGGGGAAGACCGTGACAGCTCATCAATTAAGTTTGTGCCATATGATACATTCTATTTGGGCGGCTCCTAATGTCTTACGCAAAAGCTAAATACGCCTTTGGCTTCTGTGACAAAACCGGGTTTAGGTATCCCCTAAAAGATTTGGTTGATGAGTATAACAATGGGACAAGGACGGGGTTCCGCGTTGGCAGAGATGTTGTTGACCCGGATCACCCGCAAAACTTTTTAGGCAGGGTAAAGATCAACGATCCGCAGTCTCTGCAAAACCCAAGGCCAGACACATCGCATGATGGTTTGTTTGGTTTTAATCCTGTGGGCAACCCTGCCCAGTATTTAATAGGACAGGTTGGAACCGTCCTAGTGACAACAAACTAGAGGTGCGTTATGCCAGTTAAAATTAGAGAGCTAGATCCTAAAACAGGTAAGCCAAAAAACAAAATGCCTTTGCCAAAGCCAAAGCCTCGCCATGCCAATCCCAAGCATCCAATGAATACGGAGCGCACAGGGCCTTTGCGTAAAGCGGCTGGCGGGTCCATGAAGATTAAATCAGGAGACACACTGTCTCAAATTGCCAAGTCAAAAGGACTTACCCTAAAGGCGTTATTGGCTGCCAATCCAAATATTAAAAACGCTAACAAGATTCGTGTTGGACAAAGCATCAATATTCCGGGCGCGACTTCCGGCGCTGGCGCTAAGTCAAGCAATCCATATGCTGGCATGACAAAGACCCAGATGAACATGATGGATGTTAAGAATAAAGATACTCGCAAGCAGGAAGCGGTTACTCGCGGTATGCAGGCTCAAGGCAAAATGGGCGGTCAGCGAACCCCAACCAAGACTAGCAAAAACTCACAACTAGATGAGTTGCGCTCACGCATCAAACGTGCGGCAGCGGCAAAGAAAGCGGCTCCCAAATCATCTCCTAAAGCGGCACCCAAAAAATCAGCCCCAAGCATGAGCGGAATGCGGGATGATGATTACGCGGCAAGAAGTGGTGGCATGATGAATAAAAAAGTTATGGCTTATAGGAAGGGCGGCGTAATGCGTGGTACAGGTGCCGCTACTAAAGGCAAGGGCTTTTCTGGCTGCTATTAATAGGAAGAAGTTCAAATGAACTATTCACAACTTGTACAAGCCATTCAGGACTACACTGAAAATGATGAGGCAACCTTTGTCTCTCAGATACCAACGTTTGTCCAGCAGGCGGAGCAGCGTATTAATAGATCGGTAATGATACCGGATCTAAGGAAGAACGTTGCTGGTGTTTTAACAAGCGGCAATAGGTTCTTGGCAACGCCTTCTGATTTCTTGGCTGTGTTTTCACTTGCGGTTATTGATGCTACTAATGATTATCATTTCCTTTTGCATAAGGATTTGAACTTTATCAGAGAGGCTTATCCAGCTACAGCAACACAGGGTCTTCCTGTTCATTACAGCATATGGGATGACACATCATTTATCGTGGGGCCAACACCTGATATAGACTACAATGTGCAGCTTCACTATTACTACGACCCTCAGTCCATTGTCACAGCATCAACAAGCTGGATAGGTGACAATGCTGATACTGTTCTTTTATACGGCAGCTTGATTGAAGCTTACACTTTCATGAAGGGCGACCCTGATATTCTCACATTGTACACAACGCGCTATAATGAAGCATTGCAACAACTTGGACAGTTGGGCGATGGAAGAAATAAGCGCGATAACTACAGAGATGGAACGCCAAGGATTGAAATGTAATGTTTGAAGCCATAACAATGGATGTGCCGGAAAGCCCAATAGTAACTGTTGGGACTACAAGCAATAGGGGCATGTCCCCGGAAGAGGTTGCGCGTTTATGCGTTGACAAGCTGATGTCTGTGTCTGATACGGCACCGCCAGCTATTAAAGATCAGGCTCAAGCTTTTAAGTCTGATATGGAAAAGGTGGTAGCCTATTATATGCGGCAAGCTATCAAGAGCGACAGAACTACCATTTACAACAAACTGATGGATGCAAGTCATCCTGAACTTGCCGAAGCGATAAGGAGACTTTGACATGGCGATTACACAAGCAATGTGTACTTCCTTCAAAAAAGAACTGATGGAAGCCAAACACAATTTTTTAGCCTCTGGCGGCAATACATTTAAGTTAGCTCTGTATACTAGCAGCGCTACCCTAGACGCCACCACAACGGCTTATACGGTCACTAACGAGGCATCTGGCACAGGTTATACTGCTGGCGGTGCTGCGTTGACTAACATTGACCCAACAACATCAGGAACAACAGCGTTCACTGACTTTGCTGACCTCACATTTAGCACAGCAACAATCACTGCTCGCGGCGCATTAATTTATAATGACACCGCTGCTGGCGATCCGTCTGTAATCGTGTTGGACTTTGGCGCAGACAAAACATCAACCGCTGGCGACTTCACAATTTCGTTCCCAACTGCTGACGCATCTAACGCAATCATTCGTATTGCCTAATAGGTATTAGGCATGTCTAGCATTACCGGATGGGGTAGAGGCACTTGGGGTGAAGGCCCGTGGGGTGAAGCTGCCCCCGTAGTCGTAACTGGTGAATCTGCCACTGGTGCCGTAGGTAGCGTATCCGTATCTGGTGATGCTAACTTATCGGTTACTGGCGAGTCAGCCACAGGCGCTGTTGGGTCTGTAGTTGTATCCGCTGATGCTAATGTTCCAGTAACTGGTGAGCAGGCTGTATCTGGAATTGGATCAGTCACTGTCACTGGCATTGCCAATGTATTCGTTACTGGGGAAAGCGCCACTGGTAATGTCGGCTCTGTAACTGTAGCCGCTAATGCCAATGTTCCTGTTACTGGGTTATCAGCGACAGGTAATGTTGGGTCTGTAAACGTTACAGGAGACGCGAATGTATCTCTGACTGGCGTTTCCTCAACTGGCGCAGTTGGTGATGTTACAGTATCTGCCGATAGTAACGTAAGCGTTACTGGAGAGGTGGGTACATCTGCTGTTGGAACTGTATCAGTAACGGCAGATTCAAATGTTTCAGTTACTGGTTTAGAGGCAACATCCTCTATTGGGTTTGTAACGGTCACTGGTGATGCAATTGTTTCCCCAACTGGGGAGTCTGCTACTGGCGCTGTAGGAACTGTAATAGTTAAGTTCGGCGTTATAGTTTTGCCGACAGGCGTTTCTGCCACTGGGGCCGTAGGCACAGTTTCAACATCTGCTGGTGCTGTTGTTAGCGTTACTGGCGTTTCTGCTACAGGCAATGTAGGCGTGGTATTGGTGTGGGGTGAGATTGTGCCAAACCAAAATCCATCGTATAATACAATCAATAGCAGCCAGTCTCCGGGGTGGTCAGATGTTAATAGCTCTCAATCTCCTACTTGGAACACAATAGCTGCATAGGAAAGAATTATGGCAAGTACATATACCACTAATATTGGAATTGAAAAACCAGCTACCGGAGATCAGTCGGGTACTTGGGGTGAAACCACCAATACAAACTTTGATATCATTGATCAAGGAACCAATGGTGTAGCTGTTGTTACATTGGCCTCTGCTGGCACTTCTGGCTCTCCTAACAGTTTACCTATTTCAAACGGCGCACTGTCTGATGGGCGCAATCGCTTTATTGAGTTTAATGACGGCGCGGATTTAGGCGCAACAGCTTATGTGCAGCTTGATCCAAACGATGCCGAAAAGATTGTACACATCCGCAACAGCTTGTCTGGCTCGCGCAGCCTTATTCTTTTCCAAGGGACTTATAACGCTTCCAATGATTTTGAGGTGGAGAACGGGCATGATGTTCTCGTAAAGTTTGATGGTGGCGGTACAGGCGCAACTGTAACGCAGGTGCTGTCCCAAGTACAAATGGGCGGCATCACTTCTGACGGCGGCACAATCAAGCTGGATGGTAACTATCCTGTTGGCACAAACAATGTGGCGTTGGGTGACACTGCGCTGGACAGCTTAACATCTGGCAACAACAACACAGCAATAGGCCACATTTCATTGACCGCTAACACAAGCGGCGGCGGTAATACTGCTATTGGTAGTTTTGCCGTAGCGCAAAATTCTACAGGCGCAAGCAATACCGGTGTTGGCAACTCTGTTTTATATCGCAATACCTCCGGTAATTATAATGTTGCTGTAGGAGAGTCTTCTCTAGAATTTAACACCACCGCCAGCAGCAACACTGCTGTGGGTTATCAGTCGATGTACACCAACACTGATTCTCAATACAACGTAGCTGTTGGTACACAAGCACTATATTCCCATGATGGCGCAGGGTCTAACTACAACACGGCTCTTGGTTATCAGGCGGGGTATGCAAATACGACGGGCGGTGTTGTTGCTATTGGCGGTTTATCGTTGTTTTCAAACACAACAGGTGCTTCAAATACAGCACTTGGTCGTCAAGCCCTCTACTCCAACACCACCGCAAGCAACAACACGGCAGTTGGATATCAGGCTGGTTATAGCAATACGACTGGTGCAGGAAATGCTGCTCTTGGAACTTCCGCATTATACACAAACACCACAGGAAATCATAATGTTGCTATTGGGG
>Ga0181564_10001407_pt1 | contig 21450 bp, 12 predicted proteins | sample 011ome_24_FD_134512 | JGI IMG/M metagenome (GOLD analysis project Ga0181564, IMG submission 134512) | Coastal salt marsh microbial communities from the Groves Creek Marsh, Skidaway Island, Georgia - 011513CT metaG (megahit assembly) | ecosystem: Environmental > Aquatic > Marine > Intertidal...
GGATTTTGAGCCCATTTTGTCCACTTTTGAGCTAAAAAAACATGCGCTAGGCATGTTTAAAAAATCCCTAAAAACACAAATTTTACATAAAAGTTTCGACTACAAGTTAGTTATTTTTCGTGTTAAAAAAACAAAAACCCCAGTAAATACTGGGGTTTAGAGAAGAAAACTTTCAGTTTTGACTACGGACTGTAGTTAAAAATATCTCCTAAAACTCCACGAGCATTCTTTTCTTACTAATGAGCAAGGTTTTTGGACGAGAATTAAATATAATTTTCGTTCCGTCAATAATGTAGGTAAATTCGGAATATTTAGCACCTTTTACAATCTGCTCTTCTTTAGATTTCGAGGCAGAAGTCGCTTCAGACACATTCGCATTTTTAATGTTCGGCCTTCTCCCTCTTGTATTGGGAAACTGTTCCCCTTGAGTTTTAAAGCGTAATCTGTAATTATTGACTGTTGCTGCTGATATACCCAGCGCAATGGATATTTCTTTACTGGTAAGTCCTTCGGACAAATGCTTCCGTATTTTATTACTGATAGTTTTGGATAAACCCTTTCTTCCCATTGCTATTATTTTTAAATATAAGAATTGATAAATATAATAAATATTTTTGGTATAAACTAAAGTGCCCCTTATACAAATAGGATGCTTAAAATTGTTTTCGTCATTTAAAAATATTTATCTTTATTAAAAATTATATTAATGATGTCAACTTACGAATGCACTTCTTGTGGCATGAAAGTCAATGCCAGCTGCGCAACTTGCAACGAACCTTTACAAAATGGTTTTATCACCCTAGACAACGGTACGGAGGTACAGGTTTCTGCCTGCCCTACTTGTCAAGGTAAGATCAAGTCTCCACTATGCTGTGGTCAGGACATGAATTGCAGTTTATAGCATTCTAATGAGAAGGGCTTACATACTTGTACTTTTAGCTGCGAGCAACTGGTTCGTAGGCCTCAGTCAGGTCAACTACTGCTCTTCTTTTGAGTCAGAATTCTTCGAATACTCAGGCTCTGCAACACTCCTAAGCGACGACGTCGTGCGTCTCACCTCAGCCATCAACTCTGATTTTGGAGCCCTATGGAGTTTTAACACCATTGATTTTAACAATGACTTCAGCGTTTCGGCACAATTGTATTTTGGCAATACTGATAGTCCAGGAGCTGACGGCATAGCCTTTGTCATCCAACCTCTGTCAAATAACGAAGGAGTTTCTGGCGGCGGATTGGGCTTTCAAGGCATCACCCCTTCCCTAGCTGTTGAAATGGACACTTGGTTTAATAGTGGTAATGACCCTACCAGCAGTGACCACATTGCGGTTATTGCTAATGGCGTCAATTTTAGCATCGCTGCACACAGTGAATTTGTACCCTATAACAATTTGCCTAACATTGAAGATGGTCTTTGGCATGACTTTTCTTTGGTTTGGACGGCCGCGACCCAAAGTATCACCGTTGTTTTTGATGGTGTTGCCATGTTCGATTTTAATCTAGACGTCTCTAATGTCATTTTCAGTGGGGGCAACGATTTGTTTTGGGGATTCACAGCGGCAACTGGTGGCGCGGTGAATGTACACCAAGTTAAAATTTTAGATTATTGTTTTACCCCAAGCAACTGTGATGAAGTCACTCCCCCTACAGGACCTGAAAATCAGCAGTTTTGCGATGTGGCATTCTACAGTGATTTAGATATTACAGAAAGCTCTCTTTTATTTTATGATACACCAACTGGTGGAGACCCAATAGATCCTCAAAATCCGCTCTACGACGGTCAAGTGGTATACGTCAGTCAAGTGATCAATGGCTGTGAAAGCGAACAAAGGTTAATGATTAACGTTGAACTTAGTGCTATTGTTCAGCCTAATTTGGAAGCTATTGAATTGTGCAAAGCAGCAGACGGCTCAGCGATTCTAAATTTCGATAGTATCCTAGAGCATGGGGGCTTCGATAGCGCAGATGAACTGAGTGTCTACATGACATTCCAAGAAGCAAATGCTTATTCTAATCCCCTTCCATGGTCCAATGATTATTGGCTCAGCTCCGATCAGACCTTTTTCGTCAGGATGGAGACCGCGTTTTGCTACACCATTCAGGAATTGAATGTGACCCTTTCCAACTGTGAGCCCATTATCCCAGAAGGTTTCTCTCCGAACAATGATGGCAATAACGATTACTTCAACATTCAGTTCCTGTACGGCATTCATCTCAATCACCAGCTGAAAATATTCAGTAGAAACGGCACTTTAATTTTCAATGGAAACAACAACCAGCCATGGCGGGGCCAGACTAATTCCTCCGATGACATCGTTCCGGTTGGGACCTATTTTTATGTGCTACAACTCAATGACGACCTCAATAGAGTTTACCGTGGCTGGGTTTACCTCAATTACTAATTGAGATTTTTTTATTTTTTAATTTCTTTTTATCTTAGTGTTTTCCTTAAAACGAATAGCCTATGAAGCATCTTTTTTCTCGTCTATTCAATGGACAATGAGCCCGCTGAAACTTTAAGTCAGCGTTTGAAAACACGGTATTTTCCGTGATTTAAGACAGATTACCCCATTTTATTTACATACCATGAAACATTTCATTCAACTCCTATGTCTAGGATTGGTACCCTTGTCTCTGTATGGTCAACTGCTCATCACAGAAATTGCCGATCCTGTAAACAACACTGAAGGCCGGTTTATTGAAATTTACAACCGAAGCGCCTTACCCGTCGATTTAACCAATCACAAACTAGTTCGTTGGACCAATAGCAGTCCTCCTGGTGATAGCCCTTGGTAACTATTTTGGGATTACTGAATCGAAGGTTATCTGTAATGCCATTTAATGCGCTATTTATGAAGAATTAGCCTTTCCATTAAGAAGATTCTTTGTAATTTTCGGCACCAAGTTCATTTTATGAAAAAATTATGTTTTCTCTTGATAGTGTTTGCTGTTAATTTCGGTTTTGGCCAAACCATTCAGGATGCAATAGACGAAGCCAAAAGACGAAATATAAGCACTCAACAAGAAGCGCTTCAAGCGTTGGCTGAGAATGGAATTACTGAAGCGCAAGCGAGACAATTGGCGCGTGTTAGGGGAATCGATTTTGATGAATTCATGCAAAGTTTCTTAACGAGTCAGAAGAATACCGACACTTTCCAAGGGCAAAATATATCGGCCAAAGACAGCTTGACTTTTAGCAAACAACAATTTTCGATTGAGCCAGAATCTGACCCCGTTAAACCGATAGAGCAAGACAGTTTGTTCGATCAATACTTCGGCTACAACATATTTCAAAACAATCCCTTTGGTTCTAAGGAGTATTTGGTTGGAAATATCGATGAAGGCTATATCATTGCCCCCGGAGACGAATTGAGACTTACTGTTTTCGGCAACAACCAAATGGATTTGGTCGCTAAGGTAGATCTTAACGGCAACATTAACATTCCGAATTTTGGAGTCTTTCTCGCCAGCGGCAGCACTTTTGAAACCCTTAAAACGAGACTGACCACTTATTTAGGACGCTATTTTTCTGGATTGTTGTCTTCACCGAGACGAACATTTTTGGACGTTTCACTTACTCAGATACGGCCAGTTAAAATAACCGTTTTAGGTGAGAGTTTTGCTCCAGGTGCTCATTTAGTATCAGGATTTGCTACGGTACTCAACGCCCTCTATGCTTCAGGTGGTGTCAAAACCTCTGGGTCTTTGAGAGAAATCAAGGTGTTTAGAAATAATAAATTGCTCAAAACAGTTGACCTTTATGACTATATCACCTCTGGAAATCTTGATGGTGATGTGCGCCTCGCCAATAACGATATCGTGTTTATACCCAGTCGCCTTTCAACGGTTGAACTAACTGGTACAGTTAAAAAAGAAGCTTTATTTGAAATGAAACCGGGTGAAAATCTTTCAGATTTAATCCGATTTTCTGGGGGTCTTCCAGCCAATGCGGCCACCAATAACGTCAACATTCAAAGGATTACTCCTTTTGAGAATCGAACTCAGACGCAGCGTTTTGACCGATTTATCACAACGGTCAATTACGGTGAATTACTCGCCTTAAAAGAACCCTTTCCGCTGATGGACGGAGATTTCGTGAAGTTTGAGAGCGTGTTAGACCGCACGAGAAACGGAGTAATTATCAGTGGTAACGTCAGTCAACCCGGGGAATATTCCGTGGAGCAATATGGCGATTTGCAATCCTTAATTGTCAATGCTGCAAAAGATGTATTGCCCAATACCTATATGTCAAAGGTTGATGTTTTCAGAGAAGACAATTTCGGAAACAAAGGATTCACCACTTTTAACCTATCCTCGGTCTTGGAAGGAGCTACTAAGGTTCAGTTGACTGAAAACGACAGCATTCAAGTCTATGCCATGTCAGAAGTTCAAGGAGAAAAATTGGTGAGGATTTCTGGATTTACAAAATTAATCCCTGAAACTAATGGTGAAATCGAAGAGTTTCTAATTGATGATCCTTTAAAAGCGGTGTTTTGGCGCAAAGGTATGTCATTGTTCGATCTTATTTTTCAAGCCACTTCCTATGAAGAGTTAGAGTATCAATCCAAATTATTGACCTCGCGAGTTGACCTCAAAAGATTTAATCCAATTTCGGGATTGTTTGAAATTTCTAACTATAGCTTGGATGACCTTCAAACTCTGCAGTCCACTTTTTTACTGCCAAAAGACGAGGTTATACTATACAGTAAAAGCATCTTAGAAGTTGTAGACAAAACTATTCAAGTTGGTGGGTACGTTAATCTACCGAACACTTACCCTCTGGCTTCCAACATGTATGTAGAGGATGCCATTCTGGCCGCAGGTGGATTTACAGAATATGCTGACAAGGACTTGGTGGTTGTCAACAGAGAGAATTACAATCCTTTGAATGGAAAGCTGTCGGACCGTTATGAAGTAAAGGTTGATTTGGCCTATTTGAAGGGAGAAACAACCGAACCTGCCAATCCATTCATTTTGGAAGATAACGATGTGGTTTCGGTAAGAAAACCCCAAGGTAAGGGCATGCTAAAAACCTTAGAAGTTCAGGGTGCTGTGAAATATCCGAGATCAATAGTTCTTGAGTATGAGTTGAATTCCTTCAAATCCATTTTAGATCAAGTTGGAGGGCTGAAACCAGATGCCAATCTCAAAGCCTCTTATGTCCTAAGAGACGGAAAAACTTTGGCGTATGATTTGAGCGTAAAACAAGACAGTGATAAGGCCGTATTTGAAGACGGAGATGTTATTGTTATTGCCTCCAATAACGGCACGGTAGAAACCATGGGAGCTGTGCAAAATCCTAGTCTGTTTGTTTGGGAAAAGGGTATGCGAGCCAAATATTATTTGTACAATTCTGGGGGAAAAATTAGAAAAGAAGCTGATGAGGCTTATTTAGTTCTTCCCAATGGAAGAACCAAACGAATAAGTTTATTTCATAATCCAAAAGTTCAACCGAACTCTACCATTATTGTAAATCGCAAGATTAAAAAAGAAGCTGATGCCTCCCGTCAGAAATTCACTGACGATTTAATTCGTCTGTTGAGTGTTGTAACAGGGGCATTTACCACCATAATATTGGCCAAAAACTTGTAATCATGACTGAGCAGCGACCAAATGATCCTATTGAGGAGGACCAAATAGACTTGATTGCCTTGGCAAAAAAGATTTGGAGCAAACGCAAACGAGTTGTAAAATTCACACTTTTATTTGCCATCGCAGGTCTGCTCGTTGCCCTGCTTAGTCCAGTCACTTATACCACTTCTTCCGTATTCATTCCAAACAGCTCTTCTGACAAAGCGCCTTCTGGGCTGAGCAGTTTAGCGTCCTTGGCGGGAGTGGACTTGAGTAGTGCCTCAGGCAGTGAAATCTCCCCAGTACTTTATCCGAAAATTCTCGAGTCTGCCAACTTTAAGCGGCAAGTCCTGGATATTGGTTTGATTCAAGATGGAGATAGCATTAGTTTTAAAGAATATATTCTAAATCAGCCGAAAACTATCGGCAGTATTATCAATAAATACACCATTGGTTTACCCGGAACCATCATGTCTTGGTTTTCTGCTAATGAAGAGAATATTTTACCATCTTCGGAAGACGGAGAAATATTGAGCATCTCTCAAGAGGAATTTGAGCATTTCGAATATCTGGATGAAGTCATCTCCATTGCAATCAACGATAAAGACAGGTATATTGAGTTGACCGTTACCTTGGGTGATCCCGAAATTGCTGCAATTGTAGCCAAAGAATGTGAAAAACTCTTGCAAGCTCGAGTGATCAAGTTAAAAGTAAAACAATCGACCGAACTGCTCAAGTATGTTCAAGCGCGCTACGAAGAAAAAAAGGCCGACATGCATGCTGCACAAAATCGACTCTCCAATTTCAAAGACCGTAATTACTCCATCTCAACTTCTTCATTTGGCAATCAACTGACTAGACTGGAGCAAGATTATCAAATGGCAAGTACCATCTTTCAGGAAGTAGCTAAGCAATTAGAGCAAGTGAAACTTCAAGTTAGCAAGGACACCCCTGTTTTTTCAATCATCAAACCCGTCGTAGTGCCTACAGAAAAATCTGCTCCCAAGCGAGCACTAATCTTGGTGATTTGGATATTTCTTGGATTGGTAGTAACCGTTGGCTACACCTTGATTGAAGAGCCTTTCAAAGAAATTGTTAAGCAGATTAAATCTTAATCCCTCACCTTAAAATTCCACTTGGGAAAGAAACGACGCTCTCAAAACCATTATATCCTATTGCGCTTACCCCAAAATTATAATTGTCTACCACAATACCCTCCAAGGTAAACTCTGTCACATTTCCAATACTGCGGCTGTGATCCCAGGTGGGTGAGGTGGTATCTCTCCAATATATCTTATAGCCAGCAGCACCCTCAACCTTATCCCATTTTAACCCTGCTGAGGGCGAAACCTGCCCTCCTAAAAGCACCTTATTTGGTGCCGATGGCGCCCATGCCAAACTTGCCAAGTTTATCGCATTGACCGCAGTCAATTTCTTAGCATAGGGCATGTTGACATGTTCGAAGGTATCACCATACGCAACGCCATTTTCCAATCTAATGTCTTGATGCTGTTGGGTGTAGTTCTCATGGGCTTCCATAATTCTAATGCCCGCGTAGCCGAGATCATTGAAAGGTCTGTGGTGGCCACCACGCCCAAATCGATCTAAACGATAAACCATTTTAGGGTTCATTTCAGGCATAAATTGTTGGGTGGTTTTATACACGTATCGCGCCAATTGCCGGGACACACCATCAACCTCACCTCCATAAAAACGTCGGGAAGAACGCTCTCTGTCAGTTTCAGTCACAGGTGTTGGCTCTGAAAAAATTCTAAAAGTTCTGTTGTCAATCACCCCATCCACTCCTTCGATATTTCCAATCATATCGTTATTAAGTACACCAACGATTTCCCACTGATTGTCCTTGGCGTATTGAGCAAGTCCCTTGCCTCCATAAAGCCCTTGTTCTTCCCCAGAGAGTCCTACAAAAACAATACTGCTCTCAAAGGTGTAAGAGCTTAACACTCTAGCGGCCTCAATGGTACCAGCCATACCCGAAGCGTTGTCGTTGGCTCCTGGCGATTCGGAGGTGAAATCCGTTGGATCACTGACCCGAGAGTCGATATCTCCACTCATCAACACAAATCTATTGGGATATTTTGTCCCTCTTTTGATGGCTACCACATTGACAATCCATACGTCCTTCACGATCCTTTCATTGTCTCCTTTGGGGACGAAGTTTTTCTGATAAAACACCTCTAGACATCCGTTGCAATCATCAGATATGGTTTCGAAAGCCGACTTAATCCAACGCCGAGCTGCTCCGATTCCTCTGGTATTGCTCAAAGTATCACTTAAAGTATGTCGTGTGCCAAATTCCGCTAAGGTCTTGATGTCATTTGCAATTCTTTCTTCTGAAACATTGTCGATAATCCGATATAAATCCTGTTCAGATTGTGAATTAACACTAGTTGATACCAGCACAAAGCTCAATAAAATAAGTTGAAAACTATGTCTTTTCATAACTGGCCTGATTTTTTGGAAATGAATACAATCAAATGTAATGAAAAAACATAACCCCCTTATCGTAAAAAGAAGGCAAACAAAAACCCCTAATCAATTAGGGGTTTTTGAAATAATTAAGATTAAAAGTTTACTCTAGTGTACTTGAAATTCTAGCCTCTATTTCTTGAAAGTGTGCAGCAGACATACTGTTGCCTCCAGATTTTTTGCTTGCAAATTTTTGTACTTTTTTCAATTGCATCATGGCCAAAGCTCTAACGTCAGAATCATTCTCTTTGAGTAAAGTCTCCAAGCGATCGACATGAGCTCTCTGTAAATTACGGCGATAGGCATCGGGAGTAGATTCTCTCCACAGTCCATCGGTAACCTGATCCATGAAATCCATAGGTGTATAGGCTGCAGAACCATTAAGCGCCTCATTTTCTATCATGCGTTCAAGTCTGTTCGCAGACAATAAACTGTTTAGGGTGCGGACCTGCATGTCTCTGATGCGTGTCAATGCTCCCGTAGATTCTATCTTGTTGAAGATGTTTGCGTCAAGCAACCAATTTGGGGTTGTAAACAACTCCGACTGCAAAAATCGCACGCATCTTTCTTGATGAGCCTTATCGACATGGGTAAACACCGCGCCTTCTTGATCGTAGGTCTTCGTGTATTTATAGACTCCTCCAACGTTCGCCGCAACATGACCCATGTAGCGATTAAACTGGCCTACAACCTGTCCGTAAAGCTCGTCCAAATCGTCGTAATTCTTTCCATCTCCTCCAGTCCAATCAATCAAGCGGGGAACAATTCTTTTTAAATTCATGATTCCATATTGGCTAGCATCGACAGCATTGGCTCCTAGATCTTCAGTTTGAGAACTCGGATCAATTACACTCCATTGCTGCGCTCCAAATCGATAAATCGGGTCTCCTGCCTTTTCTAAAATCCACTGATCCAAAATGGGTTTCTCTCCGGTGGCCGAAACATCAAAAATCGGTCGATAGCCCCAATTGATTGAATATTTATCGTAAGGACCCACATTAGGCATCATGCTAACTCCTTCATCACCTGGTTGCGCCACGTAATTGAATCGTGCATAGTCCATAATGGATGGTGCTGTACCATATTTTTGAGTGAACTCAGCTGACCTTAAGGAATCAACAGGATAAGCCACGCTGCTTCCCATGTTATGTGGTAGACCCAAAGTATGACCAACTTCGTGAGAGGATACAAATCGTATCAAACGACCCATGATTTCATCTTTAAAAGCAACCGACTGAGCTTCCGGGTTTATGGCTGCAGTCTGCACAAAATACCAGTTTCTCAAGAGAGTCATCACGTTGTGATACCAGTTGATGTCCGATTCCAAAATCTCTCCACTTCTTGGGTCACTCACGTGAGGTCCATTTGCATTTGGTATAGGAGAAGCCAAATAGCGCACTACTGAATAGCGTACGTCTTCTGGCGACCAATCTGGATCTTCCTCGACTGTCGGAGGATCCATAGCAATTATCGCATTTTTAAATCCTGCTGCTTCAAAAGCAACTTGCCAGTCTTCGATACCTGCTTTGATGTAAGGTACCCATTTTTCAGGCGTAGCCCGATCGACGTAGTAAATGATTTGTTTCTTTGGTTCAACCAATTCTCCCGCCAAAAACTTTTCTCGGTCTTCATCCTTAACTTCAAGACGCCAGCGGTCTAGATATCTGACAACCTCACTTTTTTGCGCCTCTAAACCGTAATCGGTTTGAGAACGTCCAAACCAGCCGACGCGCTCGTCAAAATAGCGGCGCTTCATTGGCTCCTTTGGCAAGAGGATCATGGAATTGCTAATTTCTACAGAAATAGATCCAACCGATTGATTGGAAGGTGGTTCGGCAGCGTTGTAAGTCATTACAGCCCTTACTTCTACGTTTAAAGGATAAGGCTTGATGGACTCAATATAAGATCTTTTGCCATCCAGTGCACGCACTTTGTATTCTTCCCTGTAATTTTCTGCAATACCAATAGCCTTTACGTCATCGGTGAACAGCTTAGTGACGTTGATAACGGTGGTAGGATTCGAACTGTCTTCGCCCACAGTTTCAACATCAAATGCAAATAGGACAGGTTCAAAATTAGAGTTGACCACAGCCTCGTGAATGGCAAGAGAATCGGCAGCCACGTTTTCATAGGATACTACCCTAAGTAGCACTTGTTTTGGTCTTCTCTCCCATCTCACCACTTGGGTGTTTTGCTTTCCACCACCGAATCCAATGTTGGTTGCAGTTTTTGCAATTCGAGTGACAATGAGCATTTCTCTTTGAAACAATGAATCTGGAATTTCGAAGTAATACTTGGAGTCCATTTGATGGACCGTGAAAAGTCCTTCTTTTGATATGGCGTCGGCCTTAATGACCTTGTCAAATGCTTTTAAACCACCCTTTGATTCTGTTGAATCCTTTTTAGTATCACTTTGAGCAAAACTCGCTGATACGGTAAATAGAAAAACTAAGGTCAGTTTTTCCAATGTGTTGAATAAGTTCATGAATTGAATATTTTAAGTTTTAAAACTAAGCAAATAATATCAAAATGAAAGAAGGTATTGTAATTTTGTTAAAGACAATCATTTAGACACTGTATTGTATTATATTTGAGTTTAACTAAAACAAACCCCACAAATGGCTTTAATTATTTTTTTAGGATTCCTAGCAGTTGTTGCTCTAATGCTCATTTCGATGTACAATCGATTGGTCAAATACCGCAATCACAGAGAAAATGCGTTTGCTGACATTGATGTTCAATTGCGTCAACGCCACGACTTGATCCCACAGTTGGTCGATACGGTCAAAGGCTATATGAAGCATGAAGAAAATGTGCTTACGACAGTAACCGCAGCCAGAGCTGGCGCTATGAAGGCTCAAACCATAAACGATAAAATATCAGCAGAAAATCAATTGACCTCGGCTTTGAGAGGACTGAATGTAGCTATAGAAGCCTACCCAGACCTCAAAGCGAGCAGTAATTTTTCCATGTTACAGGAAGAGATTTCAGATGTTGAAAACAAGTTGGCCTCCGTCCGCCGATTCTTTAATTCGGCTACAAGAGAATACAATAACGCCGTTGAAACCTTTCCTTCGAATATCATTGCTGGTATGTTCAACTTCAAAAAAGAAGTGATGTTTGATCTGGGCGATGATGATCGCAAAACCATGAATGAAGCTCCGAAGGTCAGTTTCTAAACAATGAAATACATCGGTCTTCAGGCTCAAATCAGGAAGAACAATCTCAATTCCATACTATTGCTGATTGCATTTCCTCTGTTGCTCCTCGGGCTGGTTTGGCTTTTCTTTTTGATCATTTACCAGTCGGACTCGAGTCTGTCGTTGTCAAACAATTTGAGTTCGATTAATGGAGATTTCATTCATACGATTCCTTCCGTTTCAATTGGTGTCACCATTTGGTTCTTAATTGCATGGTTCTCTCATTCGTCCATGATACAGAGTGCCACAGGATCCAAACCCCTAGAACGAAAGCACAACAAGAGGGTTTATAATCTGGTAGAAAATCTATGCATGTCCAAAGGTCTCAGCGTTCCCAAGATTTTTGTTATTGAAGACGATTCTCTCAACGCCTTTGCTAGTGGATTAAGTGAGAAAACATTTGCGATTTCATTGTCCAGAGGTATTATCGACAAATTGGATGACGACGAACTAGAGTCGGTTATAGCTCACGAATTGACTCACATCATTAACCGAGATGTTCGGCTGCTCATTGTGTCAATCATTTTTGTTGGGATCTTCAGTTTTATTTCTGAAATGGCCTTTAGGACACTCTTGTATGGCGGTCGACGAAGAGGAAAAAATGACAAGGGTAATGCCTTTATGGTTGTCATACTGGTGTTGGCAATCGTAGGACTAATTCTCTCTACACTGTTCCGCTTTGCCTTATCCAGAAAAAGAGAATTCTTGGCCGATGCAGGTGCTGCGGAGTTGACCAAAAATCCGTTGGCTTTGGCCAGCGCTTTGAGAAAAATTTCGGCTGACCCTTATATTGAAGCCATCAAACGAGAGGATGTGGCACAAATGTTTATTGATCATCCAATGCCCAAAAAAAAGAAATCCATGGCACAGTTTTTCAGTGGGTTATTTGCCACGCATCCGCCTATTGAAGATCGAATTGCCATCCTAGAGCAGCTATGAATTGACCCCCATACAACCCCATGAAAACCTACTTTGCCTCCCTCTTCCTTTTAGTTTTTTCCATCCTTGCATTGGGACAGTCTCCATCGCATCATTTGTGGCACAATTTGCTCCAAAAACACGTCAATCAAAATGGCAAAGTATCCTATGCAGGGTTTAAAAAGGACGTTAAAGACTTAGAAAACTACCTTCAGCTACTGAGTCGAGAAACGCCACAAAAGGGATGGACCGTTGACAACAAAATGGCGTATTGGATCAACGCTTACAATGCCTTTACGATAAAACTCATTGTGGAGAATTACCCTGTCGGAAGCATTAAGGACATCAGTCAGCCCTGGGGTCAAAAGTTTATCCGTCTTGGCTCAGATTCTTATTCTCTGGAGGAGATAGAACACAAAATCTTGCGGCCGATGAACGACCCAAGAATTCATTTCGCCATCAATTGCGCCTCTGAATCTTGCCCTAATCTTCAGAATTTTGCCTTTGAAGGTAAAAATATCGATCAACAACTCGACCGGGCCACCACTGCCTTCCTCCTTGACCTGTCTAAAAATAAACTGAATCAAAGAGAAGTTACACTTTCAAAAATATTCAAATGGTATAAAGAGGATTTTAACACTTCAGGTGGGGTATTGAAATTCATTCAATCTTACACCACGGTGCGATTTTCAAAAAACACCAGTGTCAAATATTTACCCTATGATTGGTCTTTGAATGAATGAAACCATCTCCATCATCATACCTACACTCAATGAGGCCAACCGTATTGGCGGGACCATAGAGATCGTCATCCAAAATGCGAAAAAGCTGGACCTTATTGAAATAATTGTAGCAGACGGCGGTAGCAATGACCAAACAGTTTCAATTGTTCAATCATTGTCCAAAGTTAAGCTCATCTTTTCGGAGCCTGGCAGAGCCTTGCAAATGAATGCTGGCGCGGCACAAGCTCAAGGAGAGATACTTTACTTCCTTCATGCCGACAGTCTACCTCCGTTCAATTTCGATCAAACTATCAGATCGGCCTTTGGCCGCTCTAAGTTGGCTGGTTGTTTTAGATTGAAATTTGACCATACTCATCCGTGGCTTCAATTGGCTGGATGGTTAACGAGGTTTAATTTCAGATTTTGTCGCGGGGGCGACCAATCACTTTATATTAAAAAATCACTTTTTTTCGGATTGGGGGGCTTTAATCCAGAACACAAAATTTGTGAAGATTTGTATTTTATCGATAAAATATATGATGTAAAATCGTTTGATGTGCTTCCAGACTATATCCTCACCTCAAGCAGGAATTACAGAAAACACGGCTTACTTAAAACCCAATTCCATTTTGGACTAATTCGAATGATGAGACGTTTGGGAGTTTCTCATCGCTTTCTTTACCGTTACTACAGTCAATGGTTCAATAAATCCTTTTAATAATAATTGGGACAACCATCACAGTTGTAATTGTTGTCAAAATCATAAGAAATAGAAAGTTCAAAAATTCCTCCTGTCCTGCCAATTTTGGTCACATTGAAATCGTAAGAATAACCAAATTTAAACCCTTCGTATTTGAACCCCACACCTGCATTCACAGAAGTGAGCATGTGGCTGTTTGGATCATTGGCAAACGGCGTTGTGGCAGCCAGCAAGGCAAAACTAAAGCTGTCGTATACATACTGGGCGCCAATATCCACACGATTGTATTTACCTTGCATCATCGCATTGGTCAACAAGAAAATACTATTGTCATCTGAACCTTTTTCTAAAGGGAATTCAATTGCACCATGGAGGGACATGAACATGTCCAATGGATTGTTGCCTTCGCCTGCAAAAGATATGTTTGGTTTATTCAAATGTCTTAACGTCAAACCAATCCAACTCCTGTTAGTGTGCACCAGAAAAGAAACAGAGGTGTCAAAAAATAATAAATTCCTTTGAAGATCAATTGGATCAATGGAATTAACATTAATAACTCCACTCACAATATTGATTTGATCCTCCAATAACAAATTTTGAAATCCAAAATCTTTAGAGCCAAGCCCAAAAGACAAACTTGGTCGAAATGTCCAACTGTCAGTTAACTGAACCCGATAGGCGTAATTCAAATTGAACTGCGAAAAGTTATATCTGGTTTGAGTCTCCTTGTGATTGAGAAAACTAACTCCAATTCCACTATTCATTTGTTCAAACCAGTCACTGACGTAGGCAAATTGAGTGTTGATACTAAAATCTAACCCCGGCCACTGAACCTTATGAATGATCCCTGCCTTTGTACTTTCGGAACTGCCAGTAAAACTGGTGTTAACCGTTTCTGGAATCATAAAAAACTGACTGAAAATAGGATCTTGGGCCTTAACCGAAGCTGTTATCAGAAGTATGACTATGTATGTGACGTTTTTCATGCCTCAGTTTCTATTTTAATAATGTTATTGGACCGTTATAATTGACTTCAAGACCTTGGAATGTCGTTGCTTTGATCACAATAATATAATTACCGTTTTCAGCTGGACGACCGTCAATCAATCCATCCCATCCATACAAATCTTCGCCAGTTTCCATAAACAGCAGTCCACCCCAAGTGTCGTAAATACTCATAGTAACTTCGGTCATACAATTAAATACTGGACGGATCGTGTCATTGATACCATCCCCATTCGGAGTAAAGGCATTTGGAACGACCATTTCGTAGCCTTTCGTAATTGTAATATCTTCTGTAATTGAATAGCTGCAACCGTAAGGATAATTGACCGTTTGCGTTACCGTATAAGTTCCTGTTTCAAGGAAAATGTGCGATGGATTAGGCTCATTCAAAATAGCCGTTCCATCACCAAAATCCCAATCTACACTTACCACGTCTCCTGTAGAGGTGTCGGTAAATTGGATTGGATCGTTAAACGACAATACGTTACAGAACATGGTACTCGGTGACGAATAAGTAAAAGAAGGGTCTCCCAATTCTTCCAGGTCTACAACTACATCCACTTCAATTGGAGGACAGCCGTTGGCCAAACTCTCCATGTCGTGAATGAAGGCCGTATAAGTGCCTGATACTGTGGTTTGCATGCATTGTTGTGTTGCAGGGTCGCACACATCGCCTCCTGACCAAGTAATGGTGTAAGGCGGAGTTCCTCCATCTACAAAAATGTAGTTGGTTTGTGTTATGGTTTGAGCCGCACAATCAACACTTTGGACTGATGTTATGAAGGCATCAATTGCTGGTGGACGATTGAGTGTTATAGTTTCCTTTTTGGTAGGGCAAGAATTGTCGTCAGTCACTGTAACAGAATAAGTGCCATCTGACAGATTCTCCCAACACCATTGACCATTGCCATAAGAGACCCACCCTACACCAACTGGAACAGGATTCGTTCCTCCAGTAATGGTAATGCATATCGATCCATTAGTATAGCTCCAATCAGGAGAACATGTAGGATCGGTATAAGAATCGATAGTAAAAGTCAATTCTCCAGGTTCGTCAATCAGAATGCTATCAATATAGATACAGCCGTTAGCATCAGTTACGGTAAAAACAAACAATCCTGTGGTTACTACAAAAATCCCGTCGCCTGTGTATGGGGGTGTTCCGCCAGTAGCCACCACATCGATAGTTGCCGTTTCACCGAAACAAGGAATTGGGCTAATGACGTTCGCAACAGCCGTAAGCACAGGAGGTTCGACTACAGTAACAGAGACTACAGTGCTACAGCCATTGCTGTCTGTAATTGTTATGTTGTTTACTCCAGCAGCAAAGGTATAAGTACCAGTACCTGTATAAGGTGGCACTCCACCTGAAGCGGTAATACTATAGGTCTCAGTGTCTCCATTACAATCTATAGGGTCAGAAATTAGAGTAGCCGCACCTAGCAGCAACGCCGGTTCTGTTAGCGTGTAATTCCGAACAATATCATAAGGACAGTTAGAATCCGTAATAGTCAACGTATAATCCCCAGCTGGTAAATTATCGAACTCCAAAACGTCGGGTGTAGACGGATCGCTATCGACATAGTTTGTTCCAGATACATTCTGAAATGTATATGTGAATATTCCCGATCCTCCAGATAAATCAACGTGCACAAAACCATCCGATAATCCATTGCAACTGATTTCAAAATTGTTGTAATCAGAAATGACTTCGTTCAAGACGATAATCGGAGAGTTCAGATTTTCTATGGTATAGATTGGTGAAGTAAACTCACAACCGTTATCATCGATTACTACCAAGACATAGTTGCCTTCGCAAGCATTGGTCAATATGTCTGAATTAGTTTCTACAATCACATCAAAAATGTTTGATCCTGACACGGATTCGGTATACCATTCTAAGGAAACATAAGGTGCCGTTCCTCCGCTGATTCCAAGGTCAATATATCCGTCGCATGGCGGTACATTTACATTATTACAAGAAATGTTGACCAGGGTTTCCAATTGAAAATCAATTGGTGTTGGCGGTTCGATGGTATATTGAAATACATAGGAACATCCAAAGTCGTCAAATACCGTAACCTGGTAATCTCCTGGACAGAGATCATATTGATCTTCAGCGGTAGGATTTGGCAATACCACTGTCGGATCGGTCAAATATTCCCACAAATAGGTGAAAGGATCACCGCCAATTGGATTGAGTTCAATACTTGCACCACAAATTGGATTGGTATAACTACAACCGACATTGGTAATGACTTCATTGATCTCCGGACTTGGATTTAGAGTAATAGTTATGGTAAAATCATCTCCAACGCATTGCGTGATCAATGGATTCGAAGGAACAGCGTAGGTAGGTGTTACTGTAAAAATTACAGTTTGTTGATTCGTTGTATTGTTTTCAAGAACACCCGAATCAAAAAAGGCAGCATCTGTTCCAGTATTCCAACCAGTAACCTCCCCTGCTCCTATGCTACCTACTACTACTGGATCTGACCAAGTATAGGTAGTGATATTAGGAACAATAGTTGAACTATCTGGATTGAGTCCGTTAACAGGACTTAATACATAGGATTCACTATCGCAAAGTGTTTGGATCACATTAGGAATGTACGGAGTAGGTTCTACCCAAATAATCACGTCAAAAGGATCGCCGATACATCCGTCGGCTTGAGGTGTAATCGTATAGCCTATTTGCTGTTGAATGTTTGTAGTGTTAACCAACGTTTGGCTGATAATTGCCAAAGGTGTGCTATTGTCACTCCAACCTGTCAAATCAAAATTCGGAGAAGAAACCACCCAAGTATAGGATGTTCCCACAGGAATAATAGTTCCCGCATCTGGAATACCATCTTGAGGGAGAATTACAAATGCATCACCGCTACATTGCGTATTAGTCATTTGAGGAACATTAGTCACATGAGGTCTTGGCTTAACGTCAACGGTCAGTTGGAAAGACGGTCCTTGACATCCATTGGACAAGGGTGTAACCTCGTAAACTACAGTTTGAACCACTGAAGTTGTGTTTTCCAAAGTTTGGGATATCGAAGTCTGTGGATTCGGTTCATCAGTATCGCCAATGACGTTCAAATTGTCTATTACTGTCCAGGTATAGGTCGTGCCCAAAGGAACAATCACGGAACTGTTTGGAACACCTGTGACAGGCGTGTAAACAAAAGTATCCTCACTACAAATTGGTGTCAATGTCGCGTCTTCAATAAATGGTCGAGGACTTATAGTGACAGTGATTTTAAAGTCTAATCCAACGCAAGAACCAGAAATAGGAGTAACCGTGTAAACAACAATTTCGGCATCGTCAGATGAACTGGTCAATACTTGACTGATGCCATTGACCGGAACCGTTTGATTGGATGCTCCAGAAATTGCAGGATTGTTGGAAACCGTCCAGGTGTAAAGTGTGTTTGCTGGAACAATTTGGCCAGGAGGCAAGTCAATTGGAACTACATCGAAAGCCTCTCCACTGCAAATGTCTTCAAATTTATCCGTGATGATCGGTCTTGGCTCAACCGTCACATCAACTTGGAAAGTCTGTCCAACACAACCGTCGACAGAAGTTGGAGTTACGGTGTAAGTAACCAACTGATCAACATTAGATAAGTTGATTAACGCTTGACTGATACTGGTTTGAGGCACGGACTGAGCAGATTCTCCTGAAACTTGATTGTTTGCCGCAACCGTCCATGTGTAGGTCGTTCCAGCTGGAACGATATTGACCCCAATTGGACTGTTATTGACTGGTGCAACATCAAAAGTGTCTTCGCTGCAAATAGTTGCAGTCAGATCCTGAATTTCAGGTGTAGGGTCGATAAAGAAATTGAAGACTTCAACTATCCCTGGACAACCGTTGATGTATGGTGTGATGGTATATTCCAGACGCTCCACAACATTGGTTGCGTTTTGAACCACCTGAGTCGGGATTTGAGGACCAGATCCGCTGCTCACATAACCTGATAAATTCAATCCTGCAAATGTGACAGCCCACGTGTAGGTCACAGAACCAGCAGGTGAGGTTGGTGTACTAACGTTAATAGCAGGAGTGCTGTAAGTACTGCATACCGTTTCATCAATAATAGGATTAATTTTTGCTGAAGGCAATACTGTGATGGTATAATAAAAATCTGGTCCAGGACATGCAGATGCATCATTGGTCGTGGCGCTAGCCTCAAAAACAACATCAATTGGGGCATCTGTGGTGTTTTCCAGAGACATTGAAGGGATACTTGAGGTGCCTGACAGCTGAGTCAATCCTATCAAATCAGATGAGGCAGGTGGGCTCGGAATGGTCCATACAATATTGACGTTTGGCGTCGTGGATGTGATGGTGACGGGAGCCGTATTGTCCATGTTACAGATCTCTTGATCGACTTCGCTAAATAACAATACCGGTGCTGGATTAATGGTGATTTCAAAAACAAGAGGTGCGCCGTCGCAACCAGCAGCAGTTGGTGTTACTTCATAAGTCAACGTATATGGATTGACTCCTGTATTATTCAAAGCTAATGCAGGAAAAGTACCATTGCCATTCAAGGGATAACCAGACACCGTCAATGGAACAGATGTATTTTGAAGTGTCCATTGATATGTGGTATTGGCAACGGTAGAATCGAAAGTTACAGAGCCATAGGGGTCACCACTACAACCTAGTTGAGTCTCATTGGTCAAGATAGACATGGTTGGTTCTGGCTTTACGGTAACAGTTACTGTAAAAGGATTTCCTACACAGCCGTTAGAACTAGGAGTAACATCATATATCAAAATTTGATCTACATAAGAGCTATTTGTTAAGGTCTGAGAAATGCTGGCTTGATTCGTTTGATCGGACCATCCAGTCACTAAAATATTGGGCTGAACTGTCCAAGAATAAGTAGTACCGACAGGAACAATATTTCCTGGAGGGTTGTTGGTAGGTTGAACCGAGAATGTTTCAGCACTACAAATCACATCGACCTTATCGGTTATGGTTGGTTTTGGGTCAACTGAAACGGTTAGATTAAATGTGTCCCCTATACAACCCAAGTTGGTCGTCGGAGTAATGACGTAAGTCACAGTTTGTGTTGAATTAGACGTATTGATCAAAGATTGCGTCACCAAACTTGACCCTGAGCTGTTACTTGATTCTCCGTCGATGTTTGGGTTGTCATTAACAGTCCAAGTGTAAGTCGTGTTATTGGGCACAATATCACTCGGGCTTGCATCTCCTGCGGCCAAATCAAGAACAAAAGAGGTGTTTGAACAAATTTGATCGGTTTTATCGGCAACCTCAGGTTTTGGATTGACAGTAACCACGAATGTGAAAGGATCTCCAACACAATTACCAACATCACCTGAAGTAGGCACTGCTGTGTATGTTAACGTTTGTACTTGATTGGTCAAATTATTCAATGTCTGCACAAAAACGAACTGGTCCGTTTCATTGGTTTGTCCCAAAATATTAGTGTTGGAGGAAACAGTCCATGAATAGGTCGTTCCAGCAGGAACCGTATTTCCAAAAACTGATGCAGGATCAAAGGTTACTGTTTCTTCAGAACAAATGACAAAGGACTCATCTTGTATGACTGGAATTTCTCCGACGTTAACGATGGCCAAATCTGAAGTAATTGAAGCACAGCCTCCATCAGAAAAGCTTACCACACAGTAATAATATTTGGTTCCGGTTGTAGCTGATAGTGGTGTGTAACTCGATGAGGTCGCCCCTACTATCAATGTTCCTCCTGTGTCAGAAGAAACTGTGTTGGAATACCACTGGTAAGTCGCAGTACCTACAAAGTTCTGAACACTCACCGTCAGAGCTGTCGTTGCTCCATCCAAACATACCGTTTGAGTGGGTTCTGGTTGAACCGTAAAATTTGGTGAAGGAATCACTTCAACTGTTGTGTTACCACTAGTAGTCGAACAACCCGAAGCCGATGTAGTCACTATCACATAATATGTCGTTGTGCCAACTGTACTTGTCGGTGGTGTAAAGGTCGCTCCTGTTGCTCCTGCAATAGCTCCAGTACCATTATACCACTGGTAGGAATAAGACGATGGACTAGCTCCACCAGTAGCCGTTACCGTCAGATCAGTCGGTGTACTGCCTAAACACAATTCTTGGGTGTTGATGTTTAAAGTCAATACGGGATCGGCCAATACATCGACCTGAGCCAAAGCACTAGAGACCGCATCACATCCACTGCCATTGTAATCTACAGATACGTAGTAGTAATAAGTACCTGCTGTAGTATAAGTCGGTGGCGTATAAGATATGTTCGTTGCTCCTGAAATAGAAGAAAAAGTGGCAGTGTCAGTACTAGTGCCAACATACCACTGATAAGCCGGGGTCCCAACACCTGTAGTGTGTGTAACTGTCAATGTTGAACTGTCTCCTCCAACGCACACCTGCTGAAGTGCCAATGGCTCAGTTGAGATCAAAACATCGGGTTGAACAGAGATGGTATAAGTATTTGTTGGCCCAGGACAACCCGAACCATCAGCCACAATAGCATATACCTCTACTGAGATGTCCACGGTAGCCGCATTATCATTGGTTAGGGTAAAAGCTGGAAGAGCGTTTTGAGTCCCAGTGGTACTAGTAAATCCACTTATTCCCGCTGGAACGGTTATATCCCATTGGTAAGTAACCCCTGATGTGCTTGATCCAAAAGGCACCAACACAGTTGTACCTCCCGTGCAGATTTCTTGATCTGGTATGCTGAAGGTTACTGTCGGTGCGGGATTGACCGTGAGCGAATAGTTTTGTGGTGTTCCAAAACATCCCTGATAAACTGGAGTGACTTGGTATACCAAAGTGTAAGGATCGTCGCCTGAATTGTTCACTACCTGACCA
>Ga0181564_10001433_pt1 | contig 21292 bp, 11 predicted proteins | sample 011ome_24_FD_134512 | JGI IMG/M metagenome (GOLD analysis project Ga0181564, IMG submission 134512) | Coastal salt marsh microbial communities from the Groves Creek Marsh, Skidaway Island, Georgia - 011513CT metaG (megahit assembly) | ecosystem: Environmental > Aquatic > Marine > Intertidal...
CGCTGGCGGAGATGTGCCTGGGGGCGCTGGAGAACGCGACGCGATAGCTGCTGACTTGATCGCGAGTTGATCGCGTGCTTAGTCGATCGTGTGACCATAGGAGATACGTAGTGGGAACTTCCGTCGCTGTGGTATTGTACTTTCAAAAGCATAGCTACCTTAGCTCGTCTACTGATGACTCGCTTGTCGTTCGAGCAGCGCGTCGAGGAAGTGCGGCGCGAGCGTTGTGAGCGGCGCGAGCTCGTGCGACGGCGCGTCGAACAGGTCACCCCACGGCGCGTTTCCGCCAGCCTTGGCGCTCGCGCCGAGCGCGGCGGAGAGGCCGCCGTGGGTTCCATCCAGCCGTCGCTCGTGCGGCGCCAAAGACGCGCCGTCCAGGGGGCGCAACGCGCCGCCGGCGACGGCGACGGCGCCCGCGCGACGCGTCGCCGCCGAAACCGCCGCGAAACCGCCGCCGCCGCCGATCGCCCCTGTTTTTAAAACCCCCCCCGCGTACGCCATGCGCCGCTCGTGCGTCACGATCAGCAAGTCGTCGGCGTCGTCCTCGGGGAAGAGCAGCGCCTGCGGCGGCCCGCCGGGAGAAACGAGCGCGCGCCCCGCCGCGCGCGCGTCCCTCCCCGCGAACCGGAGCACCGCGCAGGCGTCGCCGCCGCGATCCGCGATCGCCGCCGCGAACGAGGGAAGCCTCGGGTGCGCGGCGAGACTCAGGCACGGCGCGGCTATCGTGCGCCACGCCGTGAGCGTGGTGAGGTTCCACACCACCAAACCGGCGGGGGACGCGGACGCCAGCAAAGGCTCGCCCGCGACGAACGCCAGGCCCGAGACGAGGTTTTTACGTTTCCGCTCCGAACCGTTCGGCGCTCCGAACCGAGCGTCGGCGAAGACGTGCCGTTTTTCGCACGCGTCCGGGTCCCAAACCACGACGTCCTCGCTCGCCGTGGCGTACAACGAGCCGTCGTGCGAGAACGCGCCCGCGGTGAGCGGCGGCGGCGGGAGGCCGGCGTGCGCGACGCCCGAGCGGCACCGCCAGCCGGCGCGCTCGCCGCCGCGCGCCGTCGCCGCCGGGACCCACATCTTGGCTTCGCCGTCCGCCGACGTCGTGCACGCCATCGCGCGGCGCGCGTCGCGCGCCGAGCCGCGCACGGAGACGGAGGTCACGGCGCCCGCGTGCGGCGCGTCGCACACGCACACGCACGTGAAACCCACACTCTGGCGTGTGTCGTCGCGAGAGACGACGCGCGCGTCGTTCGCGGCGTCGCGCGCGTCCACGACGAGAGCCTCGTCGCGCGTCCAGATCCGCAGCGTCTCCTCCGGCGCGCGCTCGGCGTCGGCGTCGATCGTTTCGCCGTCCGCGGGCTCCTCGCCGACGGCGAGCCTCGGCGTCGGGCGCTCGCTGCGCCGGTCGACGGTGACCAAGATGGACCCATCCGGCGAAAACGCGGCGTGGCTCACGTACGGCTCCATGGGCTCCTCGGGGCCGCCGTCGCCGCTCACCAGGTTCCGCGGCGCGACGGCGAGGTCGGCGACGTGCGCGTCGCGCGCCGCGTCGAAGAGCTGCAGCGACGCGCCGCTCGCCGCCAGCGCCACCAGCTTCGATCGCGGGTCGAGCGCGACGCAGGGCGCCGGTTGCGTTCGCGCGATGTGCCCCGCGACGATCGCGCGGGCGTTTTCCTTCAGAAACGCCGGGTTCGAGCGCGTGAGCGGCGCGGGCCGAACCCCGCGCGCCACGCTCTCCACGGCGAGCGCGGCGAGCGACACGACGCGAACCGCGTTGTCGGCGTGCGCGGCGGCGACGCGCGCGGGGTCCTCCGGGAAACAACACAGGTGCGTGATCTCCGCCCCGAGCCGGGGCAGGTACGACTTCTTCCCGGTCTCCAGCTGCCACAGCACCAACACCGCCTCTTTCCCCCCGGACAGGAGGTACGCGCCGTCGCGCGTGAACTGCAAACACCCGACACTCTGCGCGTGCCAGTGGAACGTCGAGCACGGCAAATCGTCGCCGTCGGCGCGTCGTCCGGCGTTCGCGACGGCGTTCGCGACGGCGTTCGGCGCGTCCGGCGCGTCGGGCGCGTCTTTGTCGGGCTCCGCGGCGGTCGTTTCCCCCCGCGACGGCGCGCACGCGTTCGCGAACCCGTGCCACAGCAGGATGCGCCCGGTCGCGTCGCCGGCGGCGACCGAGCCGTCGTTCATGTCGAAAGCCAGCGCCGTGACGTGTTTCGTGTGGCGCAAACGCAGCGCCCGCTTCTCGAGGCTGGCGCCGGTTTCGCGCTGCGCCAGCGGCCACACCGTCACCGTGTTCCTCTCGAACGCGCCCAGGAACGTGCCCCTCGGAGACGCCACCAGCGGAGGGGGGACCGACATCTTCGCGAGTTTGTCCACGGATTTGCCCTTGCCGAGCGAAAACGCGTGAACGCGGCCGCCCTCCGCGCCGTCGTCCTCCCCCCGGCGCTGCCAGCACGACAGGAAAATCACGTCGCGCGCGTGCTGGCTCCGCCCGCCGGGCACCGCCATGCTCTCCACGGGCCCGGGCGCGGCGAGCACCGCGCCCGCGGAGCCGTCCTGCGCGTTCCACGACCGAATCGTGCCGTCCAGAGAAGCCGTCAAAAGCACCTGCCCGCCGGGGTGCGCGGGGTGGAACGCCACGGACGTGACGGCCGCGGTGTGGCCCACCAGCGGCGCGCCGAGCGGCGCGCCCGTGGCGGTGGAGAAGCACCGCACCGCATCGCCGGAGCACGCGTACAGTCGCTTGCCATCGGGGGACTGATTCGAGAGCGGAGGGGAAGGGGTCAGCGAGATGAGCAAGAGACTTGACGATTTCGCGGGGGATACGCCTTAAGTCGCCCGCGCGGAGGCGTGAGTGCGTGGTGGCGTGCCGGCTGGGGGGCGTCGCGAAAAGAGAAACGCGCGGCGGCGGCCGCTGTGGGTCGAGCGAGATCCCTACGCACCACCGCGTTCGGTCTCTCTGTGAGGGACCCTCCGGCTTCGTGCCCGTGGACGGCATCCGCGACATCCGCCGGCCGTTCTTTCGGCATCGTGGCGGGAAACGCGCCGGTCTCTTCCACGTAGACTCAGGCGCTCTCGACACTGCGCGGCGCCGCCGCTCGTTCGCGGAACTCGTGATTTGCAAATCAATTCGGTCGTCGGCGGTGTGCGCCGTGTGCGCGCCGGGGCGGACCAAATTTCTGGCCAGCAGTCTGCGGTCGAGTCTGCGGTCAGACGAGCTCTCGCGCGTTTTCGCACACTGCAGCAGAGAGCCTGACGTATTCCTCGCGGCGCGTCGGTGCGACGCCCCGGGCACGAGGACGCGCGTTTCTCCCCCCGCGGCACGCCGAGCGCGTGAACCGATCGACTCTCGCGTCTAGGAGCGAGCCACCGCGGCGCCGCCGACGCTCGCGGTTCCTCTCGCCGCGGCCGATCGCGTCGTCGCGATGGTCGCCTCGGAGGGCCGCGCCAGCCTGCGCGTCGGGGACGTGGACTGCCCCACGGTCCAGGACGCGCACTTCTCCTCGGTGCGGCGCGCGTTCGGCATCGCGGATGACTTCCTGGCCGGCATCTTCGACTTCGGCGGGCTGGGCGCGGGCGGGGGCAAGGGCGGCGACCTGATGTCGCGCACGACGTGCGGGACGTTTTTCGTCAAGGAGCTCAACGCCGGCGACGCGCGCTCGCTGCTTCGCGATGACTTCCTCGAGGCGTACGTGGGTTTGATCACCACCGGGACGAGCCTGCTGTGCAAGATCGTCGCGGTCTTCGAGCACCCGCGCCTGGGACGGTTCCTGGTGATGGCGAACTGCCTGCCCGCGAGCGTCGACTCGTGGAGCGGCCTTTACGATTTGAAAGGGAGCGCGGATGACAAGGCGCTCGTCGAGGACGGCGAGCGCGTGCCCGAGGTGCACAAGCGGTGCTGGAACGTGGCCTGGATGGTGTGCGAGGCCACGGGGTGCAACAAGGGCGTCCCGAGCGAGCGGACGCGGTACCTGTCCGCGAAGCGGCGGTCGTTCAACTTCCCCATCTACGTCACGAAGGATCAGCGAAAAGAGATCTTGAGCGCGGTCGAGCGCGACGTCGCGCTCTTCGACGAGTTCGGCCTGATGGACTACTCCATGATCGTCGGGGTGCAGCGCCCGCCCCCCGGCGAGGCCGCGCGGTGCTTGCGAGAGGCGGGGGGGGACGACGACGCGCGGAAGATGACGCGACTGCACGGCAAGCCGTACGCGTCGCGGCACGGCGGAGACGTCGTCGTCGCGTACTTCGGAATCATCGATTTCCTGCAGGCGTGGACGGGTGGGAAACGATGCGCGCACGTCATCAAGGCGTGCTGCGCGCCCACGCCCATCTCGACCATCTCGCCCGGGGCGTACGCCAAGCAGTTCCGCGAATTCTTCCAGTGGAAGCTGCGCGGGGTGGCGCACGCGCTCCCGCCCGCGTACGTGCACGTGGGCGAGGGCGGGGAGGTGGCGGGCGCGCACGCCGCGAAGCTCGCCGAGCAAATCGAGGCGCTGCGCGGTGAGCTCCGCCGGGCGGAGACGCGAATCGCGCTCGCCGAGGCTCGGGTCGAGGAGCTGGAGGAGGAGCGGGGGGAACCGTTTCACGACGCGGCGTGACGAGCGTTTTTAGAATATCGTTATTGGTGGAACCGTCCATTCGTCTTTCACAAAAAAAAGCGGGTTCCGCTACCGACGCGCGCGCAGACGCGCGTCTGCGCGCGCGCGTCTCTCGAGTCCCGATGCGCGAATTCGCCGCGCCCACACCCACACGCGCCGCGCTCGCACAAATTGCAGGGATTTACTTGAAGTAGCCCTGCTTGCGCCCCTGCCAGCCGATCTGGCCGAGCAGCATGGTGGAGAAGAGGCCGATGTGCCAGGTGAGCAGGTACAGCCAGAACTTGTCCTCGAGGCCGGGGCCCTGGGGGAAGTTGGCGAGGTTCTCGCCGATGGAGGCGGAGAACGCCGCGAGGAGCGAGGTGTCGCCGTACGACTTGATGGCGATGCCGGAGGGGACGGACCAGCCGAACAGCGTCAGGAGGTGCACCGTGACGTCCGCCTTGAGCCAGTCGTCGTCGAAGGTCTTGGACTCACTGCATCGAGCGGGGAGGAGGAAGGACGCGCGGTCAGAAAAAGACGGGGACGCCGACGAAAGTCGCGTTGGTGACTCGACGAGACGACTCGCGCGTCTGCGAGAAACGACGGGGGGCGGAGGCGCACTCACGCGACGGTCTTCATGGCGCGCACGGACACGGAGCCACGGACGGCGCGGGGCATGCGCACGGCCTTGCCCTGGATGCCTGTGGAGGTGAGACGGAGGGGCGACGGTGGTCAGCGCGTGCTTCGTGAGCGGGTGCGATCGATGCCGCGCCGAGCCCAGGCGTTGCAGGTGGACGCGGAGGCGCTCGGAAACCGCGCGCCTCGGTCGCGACGACTCGCGGCACGCGCGTTCCGCGACGCGGACGCGGTAATCAAGCCACCACGAGCCCGGTCGAGATCGAGCCATCCGCGTCCTCGCCTCGCGCGCCCGCCTCGGCCGACGGAACGATCGGCCGGTCGTTCGCCGAAGAGCTCGGGGCTTTTCGCGGGCGAAAGCGTCGAAAACCGTGAAACGGATGCGGGACGGTTACGCGCGGTCCCGGGGAGCGCGACGGGGTGCTTACCCGAGCGACGCGCGGAGATGCGGGCGGGCAGAGCCACGCCGGAGATGCAGGAGATAGCAGCCATCTTGAAGACGGTTGTGTGTGTGTTTATGCCCCACACGGTGCGAGGGGGACGGGCGAGATGGATCGCGAAGACCTTCACCTCCGTCCGCGCCAAAGAGGATTCGAGTTCCCGAGGCGTAGAGCGTTCTGATTCGTCGGTACGGATTTCGGAGTGGCAACCGCGTTCGGCGGACAAAACAGTCACGGTTTTTTACACGCATTATTTTTGGAAAACAACAACGCCCATTTTTTCGAACTCGGATATAGCGCGGCGAACGTCCGATACGCACCGTCTATCTACTCTGAGCTCTCGAAAAAAAAAAAAACGTACGTACGATACGTGGCTATGTTACGTACCCAGTCTCGTCTCGTCTCGTCTCTTCTCACGCCTCCACGAGCTCCGTGCACACCAGCGCGTGGTCGGACGGGAACGTGAGCGTGGGAAACGGCGCGTCGTCCAGGAACTCGCCCTCGCCCGTGTTGTCCCTCGTCACGATCCGGCACTCGAACGTCCCGGCGCGAAAAACGACGTGGTCCTTGGGGTGCTTGTCCGTCGCCGGCGACGCCGCTTTGTCGACAAAGCGCACCGCTTTGTTCAGCTGCGGCTGCAGGTACGTGCGCGCGTTGAACGTGGTGTGCACGCGCGGGTCCGGCTCGACGCCCCAGCACGACACCAACCCGAGCTTCTCGAGGTGCGCGGCGAAGTGCGAGACGCCCTGCTTCTCGTTCGGGACGTGCGCGACGTGCGTGTTGGCGTCCATGCCAAACACCAGCTTCGGCGGCGCGCGCGGCGAGCGATCCGCGTCGTTCGGCGTCGGCGCGGCGGGGTCCAGGAGCAGCGCGTGTTTGTCGAGCGCGTCCACCACGGGCACGGTCGCGAGCCCGTTCGTGTCGCCGTGGAACGACGCGAGCACGTACCGGCCCCCGTCCTGACACGCCGCGTCGTCCCTCGCGACGCGATCGACGACGCGCGTCGCGAAGAGGTCCCCGGGCGCGACGCCGGCGGGCGCGTCTTTCGCGACCAAACCGACGACGCTCGCGGTTGTTTCGCCGCGCCACTCCGGGTCGTGTATCTCGAAGCGTTCCTTACAGCAAAGCACGAGGCTGTTCTGGTCGCGCTTGCCGTCCATGTTCTCAGGGTACAGCACGTGGTACCGCTCGCCGAGCGTCTCGTGCGTCTCCAGGTCCCGCGCCAGCGCCGCGGCGGCTTCCTGCACGCACACCACGTCGCAGGTTCGGTACGCCGGCGAGGCGAGGATGGCGAGCGTGCGGGCGGTTTTGTTTTCGTTGAGCGACGCCACCATCTCGCGCTTGATGCCGTGCCACTTCCCGGGCGCGAGCGCGTTCACGAGATGCACGAGGATGCCGTCGAACGCCGCCATGCACGCCGTCTGCAGGGGCACGGAGATGGCCTCCTCCTCCGCGGTCACGGCGGGGTACTTGCCGCGCGAGATGGGGTCGAGCAGGAAGCACACGTCGCGCGGCGCGGCGGCGCCGCCGCGCGAGGCGCTCAGCGGCGTGGCTTTCGTGTGGAACATGAACCGACGCCATTGCTCCCACCACGAACGCACGGTGGGCATCGCGGTGGCGTAGCAGTTGATCACCGTGGGGCGGTACAACGTGACTTGATCCGCGCAGTTGATCGTGTTTGTCACGCGATCCGGCATCGAGCACAGACGCTTCGCGCCGATGTCCTTGTCCTTGAGGAACCCGGAGACGATGCGGCGGGGCTTGATGTGCGCGTGCCAGTACTCCGCGGTGGCGTCGACGCCCTCGACACCGTGCGCGCGCATCTCAGCCACCAGCTCCTCGAACATCGCATCGTCGATGATCTCGCCCACGGTCACGTCTCCGTCGCCGGGCGAGTCGATGAACGCCTCCACGTCCGCCATCAGCTTGTTGTACGCCGGATCGTGATGCGTGATGTAGTACTCGAACGGGTTGTTGTTCACGGCGGCGACGTTCCACGTCGCGACGCGGAGCACGCGCCCGGCGTCGGGCTCGTCGGCGCGCATCGCGAAAAAGCGTCCCGCGGCGCGCGGCAAGCGAGTGCGAGCCGCGATACGAGACCGCGGTGCCTTTTCTTCTTGCGCCGTAACTGCCCCGCGGCTCGCTTTCGGAGGACTCAGTCGTAGTCCTCGGACCGGGCGAAACGATGGAACTCCGCGAAAAGTGGATAGACAAGACATTCCAGGCCGCGCGCGGGGGGTACGGGAGCCATGCCTGTCGCGGAGGTTTGCGCGGGGGCCGGGCACACGGCGTGTCTCCTGTCAGCAGTTGCGGTCGAGACTCCCGCCGCGGTATCCCTGTACACTTGGGGGCAGGGCGAGGACGGGCAGCTCGGCCATCACGACACCGAGGACATCTCCCGACCGCGGGAGGTTGCGGACCTCGCCGATGTGGAGCTGTCGAAGGTGACCTGCGGCGCGCACCACACCATCGCGGTGGCTACTGCGCCCGAACGCGAGGTGTACGCCTGGGGCTGGGGCGATTTCGGGAGGCTCGGCACCGGTGACCCCGGGGACAGACACGCGCCCACGCCCGTTCGGGCGCTGCGCGGCGTTCACGTGGAGCACGTCGCGTGCGGGGACAGCCATTGCCTGGTGGTGGCGCGCGACGGAACGCTGTTTTCGTTCGGCCGGAACCAGAACGGCCAGCTCGGGTTAGGGGACACGGAGGACAGGCTGAGTCCCTGTGTGGTGCAATTCTTCCGAGACGCGGGGACGCGCGTGCGGCGCGCGGCGGGCGGCGCCGAGCACAGCGCGGTGACTGACGCGCGCGGCGCCATGTACACCTTCGGCTGGGGGCGGTACGGGAATCTGGGGCACGGCCACGCGCGCGACCTGCACGTGCCGACGCTGGTGGAGAGCCTGGAGGGCCAGCACGTCACAGACCCGATCTGCGGGTGGAGGCACAGCGCGGCGCTCACGGACCAAGGCAGGCTCTGGACGTTCGGGTGGAGCAAGTACGGCCAGCTCGGGCACGGCGACTGCGTCGACCACTGGACCCCCAAGCTGCTGCCCGAGTTCGCCGGCGGGCCGGTCACCGCCGCGTCGGGCGGCTGGCGGCACATGTGCGCGCTGGCGGGGTCCACCGGCACGCTCTACGCCTGGGGCTGGAACCACTTCGGTCAGCTGGGCACGGGCTCGCGCGAGGACGCGAACGCGCCGCGGGAGGTGGTCGTGGGGGCGCGCCGGGCGGTGAAGACGGTGGCGTGCGGGTGGCGGCACACCGTCGCCGTGGCGGGGGACGACGACGAGGTGTACACGTGGGGGCGGTGCGTGAACGGGCAGCTCGGGCACGGGGACACCACGCAGCGGGAGACGCCCGCGAAGGTGGAGGCGCTCGATTTGCTGCGGCAAGGCATCGCGCCGGCGGGCGACGCCGCCGCGAAAAACGCGGCGAAGAAGCGGCCGCGGAACGAGCAGGACGACATGCGCGTGCCCAGCCGGAAACGCGACGCCGACGCCGACTTCGCCGCCGTGCCGGACTCGTGACGACGAGAGGCGTCAGAGAGGAGGCGGCGGGGTGTCGCGCCGCGCCGGGGCTTTTTTTTTGCGTGTGTGAGACACCCTTCGAGCGTTCGTGTTTCGGTCGACGGTGTAAAGACGGTACGTACTGTACGTAGAGAAAGAAAAGAGGCGAGCGAGTTCGACGACGCGCATCAATCTCGTCGCGACTTGAAACCATCCGCGAGTCGGCTACCCCGAACCCGCCTACGCTCTCGTCGCCGACGCCGTCTCTACGCCACCGTCTCGATACTTCTCGTCGACAATCGCTTAGAACGCGATGGGGGTGAAGTTGTTGAAGATGGTGTTGTGCGCGGGGTCGGCGAGGTGCGCCTTGAGGTTGGCAACCGGGCCGACGCCGGTGGCCTCCTGCTGGATGATGCAGCCCATCACCGCCACCATCGCGAGGCGCCCGTTCTTGATCTCCTTCAGCTTCAGCTCCTCCGCCTTCTTAGGGTCCTTGGCGTAGCCCATGGGGTCGAAGAGACCCTTGGGGTAGCCGACGTCCGTGTTGGTGTCGCCCTTGTTGGCGCCGGTGAGGGGGTCCTCGTTCATGGAGCCGGGGTTCTTCATGTCCTGCCAGCGGCGGACCTCGGCCCAGTTCATCATGAACATCTGCACGACGAAGAGGGTGTTGGGGGAGGCCATGTACCCGTCCCACAGGGGGGCATCGTACCAGTTGGGGAGGGGACCCTCGACGAAGGGGTTGCCGATGATCTCGGGCGCGGCCATGCCGGTCACGCCAAGCATCGCCCAGCGCGCGTGCATGAGCTCCGCCTGCTGGTACCAGGCGAGAGCCTCCTTGTCCTCGCCGAGGCCCAGGGGGTCGAAGCCGAAGTCACCGGGCATGGTGCCGTCGAGGTGCTTGGGAGGGGTGGTGCCGGGGAAGTAGTTGGGGCGGGCGGCCGCGACGGCGCCGACGCGCACGGAGGCGCGCGCCTTGGCGGCGACCGAGCGGGGGCGCACGGTGCGGGACTTCTGGGTGAGCCTGCTACCGAAAAAAAACGCGGATGGAGAGGGCGTGATCGGTCAGTCGCGGATCGTCCGTGAAGCGCGATCCGTCGGGGCGGCCGGGCCGTGCTCGGATCGACGATCGATGCGGGCGCGCGCCGCAGCGGAAGGGCGGGAAGTGCCCGAGGCGCGTGCGCCCGCCTGCGGCGGCCGCGAGGGCCGAGCACGCGCATCGGTGACAAACGGGACCGGTGCTTGGCCGTGGGAACGCCGCGCGCGGCGCGCCGCGGCGCGCACGCGGAGATGGGGCATCGCGGAACGGCACGCACCCGGCGGAGAGCTGCTGCGCGATGATGGTGGCCATCTTGACTTTAGACGGAGGTGTCTGAAGCGAGTGGTGTGTGCTGGAATGGCCTGGGTCGGGGGGGAGCACAACAAGAACGCCTTTGGCGAGGAGAGCGTTTGAGAAGCGAGACGCCTTCCTATTGGACGCGGCCGAAAATCGCGATTCGGCATTTCTTCGAGACTCTTTTTGCCTATGGTTCGCAGCGCGGATTTTTTCGCGCTGAAAAGTTCAGCGGCCAAAAAGCTGACGACGCAGAAGATCCGAGGGCGCAAAAGCGCAGTTTCAGCGACGAGCTTTTTCGTTGTTGATTGCAAACGTTTTCGTTTTCGCGACGCCTCGTTCGCCGCCGGCCGCAACGCGGTCCGACGTCGGCCCGAGACGTCCCAGCCGTCCGTCACAGCGAGGACGTGTCGCTTATGTTGCTGACGTTGCTCACGGAGGGGTTCCTTCGGAGCCTGTGCTGCGAGGCGGACCGCGAGATGGACTGCCCGCTGTTTTGCCGCGCGAGCTCGGCGAGCGACCGCGACGACCCCAGGGACGACTCGGCGTCAAACTGCAACAGCTCGACTCTTCCTTTGCCGTCGTTCAGGTTGTTGGTGAGGTTCACCAGGAGCTCCGCGATGTCGTCCGAGTCGTTGACGTAGTACCCCGCGCCGGACCGCTTGCGCCCCACCGTGCAGGTGTAGTGCTTCCCGAACGTCGTCACGATGGTCGGGCCCGCGTCGCCGCCGTCGTCGCCGTTCGCGTCGCCGCCCCCCGGCTTTTCGTTGAAATTTTTCGCCTTTTCCTTCGCGCCCTTGCCGTTCTTGTCCGCGGGACGCCCACCGAGCCCGGTGGTGCCCTTGCTCTTGGCGGCGCTCTTGGACGGCGCGGGAGGGAGCCCCCCGTTCGAGGCGTCCGCGTTCGAACACCGCTCGATGTACTCGAAGATGTCCTCGTCGCGGCCGAGGAAGTGGCCGCAGCACATCACGAAATCCACCACCCGCCGCTCCACCGTGCGCGGCGCCCTGAGGCTCTCCGAAGGCTCCGAAGGCTCCGTGGGCGCCCCCGCGTGAGGCGTCGTTCGCTTCGCGCCTCCACCCTCGCCGTCCTCGTCGTCGCGCATCGGAACCTCCTCCGTCTCGATCAGCGACGAGCTCCCGCACTCGCCCATCATCGAGACGATGCGCTCGACGGCGGCGCCCTTGCTCACGCCGATGGGGCGCACCTCCACCGACTTGGCGCCCTGGATGACGTCCACCGCGGCGTTGGAGATGGGACCGGTCCACAAGTGCTGCAGCAGGTCGCGGGCTTGCTGCCTCCCGAAGTCCGGGTCGGCGTACTTGTAGCTCCACACCAGACTCGTCTCGCGCGTCTCGACGTAACTCCGCGGCGTGCGCTCGCAGAAGTAGTCAAACACCAGCTGCACGCTCTCGATCCAGTCGAAGTTGGAGGTCTCCACCATGGTGATCCACTTGCCCGGGCCTCCCGTGCTCAGCGCGCTGTGCTTCCCCTCCAGCGGCGGACGGATGAAGCACCCGTTCTCCGCGGCGATCCACAGCTTGGGCAGGTGCGCGAACGCTTGGCTCAGGCGGTTGCGCTCGGATCCGCTGAAGATGCACAGCGTCGTCGTCGGGTCGTCGCACAGCCTCTGCAGGCACTCCTGCGACACGGGATGCATCCTCGACGTCGTCTTGATGGGCTTCATGGGCAACACGCCGCTCCGCGACTGCTTCTTGGTGTTGTCCGTGAGCAGCGTCAGCGTCGCGTTGTACCCGAGGATGATCAGCCGGTGCCTCGCCTGCGTGAACGGCTCGACGACGCGCGACGGGAACAGCTGGGGGGGGATGCGCTTGCGACGCAGCTCCGCCTCGACGTGCGTGTCGTTGAGCTCCGACACAAACGTGTCCGCCCAAGCCTGCGCGGTGTGCATGGTGATGTGCGTGAAGTTCTGCCTCTGCCTCTCCCGCCGCTCCGCCTCGGGCATCGTCAGCGCGTCCTCCAGCGCGGCGGCCATGTCGTTGACGTTCCACGGATTCACCAGGAGCGCGCCCGCGCCCAGGCTCTGTGCGGCGCCGGCAAACTCGGAGAGCACCAGCACGCCGGCGTTTTTGCTCTGGCAGGCGACAAACTCGTAGGACACGAGGTTCATGCCGTCCCTGAGCGACGTCACCAGGCACACGTCCGTGACCGCGTACAGCGCGCAGAGCTCCGTGAACGCCAGGGAGCAGTCCAGGTGCTGGATCGGGACGCTGCCCAGCGTGCCGAACCGGCCGTTGATGCGGCCGACGATCTCGTGCACCTGCGAGGTGAGCCGCTGGTACTCCGGCACGTCCGTGCGCGTGGGCACGGCAATCTGCACGAGCAGCACGCGGTCGCGCCACTCCGGGTGCTCGCTCAGGAACTTCTCGAACCCCAGCAGCTTCTGGGGAATACCTTTGATCATGTCCAGCCGGTCCACGCCGAGCATCACCTTGCGCCCCTGGAACCGCTGGCGCAGCTCGTGGATGTGCGCCTGCACGCGCTCCGTCTCCAGCGCCTGCGTGAACCGCCCGGGGTCGATCCCGATGGGAAACGCCGCGACGCGCGTGAAGTCGCCGTTGTCCTCCACGCCCTCCGGCGTGCCCTCGAACCCCAGAATGCGCGAGCACGCGCTGACGAAGTGCCTGGCGTAGTCGTAGGTGTGGAACCCGATGAGGTCGGCGGCGAGCACCGACAGCAGGAGCTCCTCGCGCACCGGCAACATGCGGTAAATCTCCGAGGACGGGAACGGCGTGTGCAGGAACCAACCCACCTTCATGGACGGGTACTCGTCCTTCAAACGCGACGGCAGGAGCATCAGATGGTAGTCGTGGCACCACACCGCGTCTCCGGGCTGGTACGCGTTCAGGATGACGCGCGCGAAGAGCTCGTTGGCCTCCTGGTACGCTTCCCACTGCAGACCCATGTTTTTGGTTTCGCTCAGCTTGCTCTCGAACGAGAGCGGCACGTAGTGGAACAGAGGCCACAGGATGTTGTTGCAGTACCCGTTGTAGTACAGGTCCACCTCCGAGCGGCTGAGGTATATGGGTAAGCACCCGCGGCGCAGGAGCAACTGCGTCAGCGCGTCGCGTTCGGGGCCCTCCTCGACGAACACGCCGGGCCAACCGACCCAGAGCATCTCGTAGTTGTTCCCCACCCCCGATAACGCGCTCACCAGCCCGCCCGCGCTTTGGTTCAGCCCCCACTTCCCGTCCGGCTTACGGATCGCGCTTATCGGCAAACGGTTCGCGGCGATGATCAGCCGCTGCCTCGCGCGCGGCGGCTCACCGCTCTGTTCCTCTGAAAGCGCCGAGCGCGTCTCGTCATCCTCATCTGTGAGCGCAGCGGTGCTCTTGATGCGCAACATGGACCTCTGCCTCTCCTGCAGCAAACGCTCGACGCGCGTCGAGCTCTCGCGCCCGCCGCCACCTCCGTCGAGCGCAGCCTCCATGGCGGCGGCGGCGGCGGCGGCGGCGGCGGCGGTGTTGGTTCCGAAATCGCCCAGCGCGTCCGCGCTCCCCAGCGTCGAGAGCGATTCGAGCTGCCGTCGCAATTCCTGGAGGGGGCCGGTCTCGAAGGTGGCGGAGGAGTTCTCGCGGGACAAGCGCGCGATGTCCAGCGAGGCGCGCATCTGCCGCAGGCTCCTCTCTCTCGACGGGGATGGCACGTTCGTAGCGGGCGAGCCCGGGGCGGCTGGACTGCCCCGTGAGGGCAGGTCGAAGGAGGGCCGCCTCCGCACCTTCTCCGCGGTAGGCGGTTTCGGAGGATCCATCGCGCCGAGGTTCGCGCGGTGCCTCCCTCGTTCAGGATCCGATTCCTAGGCTCGCTCTGCGAAACGCGCGTCCCCCGTGCGCATGCGAGTCCGCGAGACGCGCCTAGAGAAGTCACACGGCGCGCGAGACTCGCGCGCGTGGAAGGTTTCGCGTGTCGAGTCACCCTCCGAGACGGGTCGCCGAAACCGGGGGCGCTCACTTTTTGGTCCGCGACCAAGCAAATTTGGGGAACCCGACAAAAATATCGCGTGGAGAGGACTCTCGAATTCGTAACGCGTTTCCGCGGAACGAAAGGGAGTGGTGATCTGGCAGCGGTGCGCCACAACCACCCGCTCCGGCGACCTCTCCCGGTCACTGAGCCACGCTTCCTCGCTCGGGACAGACCGTGCAGGTTCACTGCACCGTTCGTAACCGACGACCCGGTCGTAAGACCTCCGCGGAAGGTTTCACGCCTGCGCGAAAATCACCATGGCTGCCGCCGCGAACGCCTCCACTCTTTCATGGGTCCCTTCCAGCCGCCCGGCCCAGCGCCGCTCGGGTTCCTCCGCGCGCGTCGCGGCGCCGCAGCGCGTAGCTCGCGCTGAGCTCATGGGATCCCGCGTGCACCGCCAAGGTGCCCTGTGCTACATCGGCGCCATGCCGGCGCAGAAAGTCAAGGTGCGCGCATCCGCCGCAAAACGCGGCCGAAGCCGGAATATCAAAATTGCACGACAGTCGTGCCTCGCGCGATCGCGCGCGCCTCGCGTGGTCGCGCGCGCTCTTCTGACCCAACCCTCCCCGTGTCGCGCGAAACCCAGGCCAAGACCCGCCGTGGGGACGCTAAGGCCCGCCGCACCACCGAGATGTGCTCCATCCTCGCGTGCTACGACCCCGACGGTACGTCCTCCGCGCCTCGCGTGCCGACAATTGCGCGCTTCTCGCGACCGGCCCTCCGTCGCGGCGCTGACGCTTCAGAATCCCTTTTTCCAAACTTCCGTCGCAGGCGCGCTGGCGGACGGCCGCGAGGAGCTGATGCGCGGGCTCTCCGCGCGCATGCGCACGCGTGGCCCCGACGGATCCGGGTACTACGGCAACGAGCGGTTCGGCCTGGCGCACGAGCGGCTCGCCATCATGGACCCCGAGGGAGGCAAGCAGCCCATCGTGTACGAGGATGAGAAGTTCTCGGTATGCGCCAACGGCGAGATCTACAACTTCCGCGCGCTGCAGGCGAAGTACGGGCTGACCGCGGCGCAGACGGGCTCAGACTCCGAGGTTCTGCTGCAGCTGTATCGGCACATGGGTTGCGACTTCGTGAAGGAGCTGAACGGCATCTTCGGCTTCGTGTGCGTCGGCGACGACGGGAAGAGCATCGTCGCGGCGCGCGACCACTGCGGCATTAAGCCGCTGTACATGGGCAAGGGCAAGGGCAACAGCGCGATTTGGTTCGCGTCGGAGCTCAAGGCTATCCACGACCAGTGCGATACCATCGAGGAGTTCCCCGCGGGGCACTACTGGACCCCGGAGACGGGCTTCGTGAAGTACTACAGCCCGGAGTGGGACGACGACGCGTACGTCGGAACGGAGGACACCTCGCGCGTCCGCGCGGCGCTGACGAAAGCGGTGAAGGACCAGATGATGTCCGACGTGCCCATCGGCCTGCTGTTGTCCGGCGGCCTGGACTCCGCGGTGGTATCATCCATCATCAAGCCCATGCTGGAGGAGACGGGCCAGGAGTTCATCACGTTCACCATCGGCCAGGAGGGCTCGCCGGACGTCACCGCGGCGCGCATGATGTCCGAGTATCTCGGCACCACGCACCACGAGTACTTGTTCACCTCCGAGGAGGCGTGCGCGGTGATCCCGGACGTGATTTACCACCTGGAGACGTACGAGCCGGAGCTGATCCGCTCCGCGATTCCCAACTACTTCCTCGCGCGGCTCGCCAGCCAGCACGTCAAGGTGGTGCTCACGGGCGAGGGCAGCGACGAGCTCTTCGCCGGGTACCTGTACTTCCGCGACGCGCCGGACAGCGCGGCGATCCACAAGGAGCTGCGCCGCATCTTCCACCACCTGCACAACGTCAACTGCCAGCGCGCGGACCGCATGACCATGGCGCACGGTTTGGAGGCGCGCGTGCCGTTCCTGGACCCCAACGTCATCGACGCGGTGATGCAGGTGGACCCCGAGTACAAGCGCATCGAAGGCGAGGCGAAGCCGGAGAAGCACGCGCTGCGCGCGCTCTTCGACGGCGAGATCCCCGCGCCCGTGCTGTGGCGCACCAAGGCGATGCAGTGCGAGGGCGTCGGCCTGAACTGGGTCGAGCAGCTGCAGGTATTCTGCGAGGCGCAGGTGAGCGACGAGGACTTCGCGCGCGCGAACGACGTGTACGCCATCAACCCGCCGCAGAGCAAGGAGGAGATGTACTACCGCCGCCTGTTCGAGGAGAACTACGACAACATGGACAAGTTCGTGCACGTCTGGGAGGGCGGGTGCCGCGCGGGGGGCGCGCCGTGGCAGAACGAGGCGTACACGCGCGCGGGCCTCAAGAGCGTCGGCCAGCTCGCCAAGGGGCTGGACGGAGTGAAGGGCGCCCCCACGGCGTGAACGCGAAAGCGCCGAAAGTGCGCTCGCCTCGGCGCGGACGTCGTGACGCCGCGCGGTAAGCATCCGCGCGGCGATTTGTTTTTCCTATATTCCTAGGCTATTCTCGCGCTACATACCTATAGACTATGAATACATACACGCACACACAGCCATCCGCGCTCGCTCGCTCGCTACGCGATACGTGTCTCGATGAGCATGTCCGCCGCTTCCACTATGCTCGCGCACACCGTCACCGGGAGCGTCTCCGGGGGGAGCGCGCCGGTGGGATCCGCCTCCGGGACGTCCACGACGAAACGCGCCGTCGGACCCGACGCGTCTCCTTTGCTCCTTTGCTCGGTGGCGAGGCTCGCCCCCCCCTCCAACGCGTCCGCGTCGACGGAGGTTTTCGTCTCGTGCGAACGGCGAAGGAGCGCCTCGTACAGCGGCTCGCCGTAGCCCGTGCCCACCAGCACGCGCGTCACGCCGGCGCCGGCGCGGCGGGCGGCTTGCATGTCCGTCGCGGCGTCGCCGACGAAGCACGTCTCGCCGGGCGCGAAGCCGTGCGCGGCCATCGCCTCCAGCACCATCCCCGGGTTTGGTTTCCGGCGGTCGCACGGGACGGTCGAGACCGTCGTCGCGACGTATATGCGTTCTATCGACGCGTCCTCGCCGCCTTCTTCACGGAGCGCGTCGCGCATGCGCCGGTGGATCCCGTCGAGCTCGAGCTCGGTCACCAAGCCCTTCCCGACGCAGGTCTGGTTCGTGACCACGCAAACCGTGGCCCCCGCGCGGTTGAGCCTGGCGATGGCCGCCGCCGCGCCGGGCACGAGGCGGAAATCGTCCACGCGGCACACACCGGGTGAGCCGACGTCCTCGTTGATGACCCCGTCGCGGTCAAGAAGCACCAAGGACCGGCGTCGGCCTCGGCCCGAGGTGGACGCGGCGGTGGTCACGAGCGATCTTCGGGGAGCGCGGACGAGGGGACGGCGGGGATGTCCCGAGGGGCGCGGTGCTGGGGCACGGCCGACGTGGCCCAACATGTGGACACCGCGCGCCCGCGACTGCGGCTTTTCCCGATGAAGCGCGCGCCTGAATGCCGGCACAGGACTCTGCGGTAGCCTCTCGCATGTCTCGGAAAACGAGCACAAAAGTTACGAGGAGACGTGAAAAGTGAACTTTTTTTCATAGCTTTTTCGCCACCCACGTTCGCGGCGACAGCAGAAGCGCGTGCGCTGCGCGCCGGCCGGGGACGACGGCTGCTTCGAGGACGATGGACGACTCCGAGCACCCGCTGACGGTGGAGGATACGGCCGAGTGGGACGGGCTATCCCCCGCGGACAGACAGGGGATGCTCCTCGCGATGGAAGCTCGGACGCTCGGAAGCCGAGGGCAAAAGCACGGCAACGACGTCGGGGCGGTCATTGTCCGTCCGAGCGGCGGAGCTGAGGGCGAAGACGCGTGGCGGGTGGTCTCGTGGGGATGCGCGCGCACGCTGACGAGCGCGCCGGTCGATCCCGAGGCACCGCTCGAGGACGCGGGGGACGGCACGGGCGCGCCCAAGACCAAGAAGCGCAAGACGAAGGGCGGGGACAACAAGATCGACATTCACGCGGAGATGGACGCGGTGGCGCACGCGGCGCGCCGCGGCGTAAAGGTAGAGGGCTGCGCGGCGTTCATCACCAGGTCCCCGTGTAACCGGTGTTTGCCGTTGCTGGTCGCCGCCGGCGTCACGCGCATCGTCTACGGCGACGCCATACGCAAGCACACCTCGCCCGAGGGCGCCGAGCGCCAAGCGAAGATCGCCGCCGAGCACGGCACCCGGCTGACGGAAAACGTCCCGCCGGCGCCTCGCGGCGCGGCGCCGTACGCGCGGTGGCTGGAAGGCGAGGACACGAAGCTGTTTCCGCGACCGGAGGTGTGGAGCCCGAAGCCCGCCAGGGACGCGTTATTTAGTTAGGTAGGTATTACATGTAGTGGTCGGCAGTGGTGGCACGAGTCGCTTTTTTTAAAATCGCCGCGCGTTCGCGCCCGCTAGTTCGCGAGCACCTCGAGCGCCGGGTTTTCGTGCGCGTTCTCCACCCCGACGACGTCGACGCCGCGCGCCTCGGCGTCGGCCCACGCCTCCTCCGCCTCTTTCTTGTGCCGCGCGCGCATCTCCTCGGCGAGCGCGCGCGCGTCGCGCGCGTCCATCTTCTGCGGGCAGAACGAGTAGCAGTACCCGAACTGCGCGCGGAACACCAGCGGCAGGAACGGGCCGATGAAGTACTCGACCAGCGGGCGGATGGGCAACAGGGGAGTCAGGATTTTGATCGCCTCCGAGTTCATCCGCCCGAGGCCCTGCACGGCGGCGGTGCGCGCGATGCGCCGCCGGTAAAACGAACGCAGCGCCGCCGGGATCTCCGACCGGCTCCGCACGTTTTCCAGCACCTTCGCCAGCTCGAACCCGTCCTCGAACGCCAGACCCGCGCCCTGGCCGATGTTGGGCATCGTCGCGTGGCACGAGTCGCCGAGCAGCGTGGCGTGCCCGTCCGCCCACGACTTGCCGACGCTCGGGAACCGGTCCCACAGATCCCGCTGCTCGATCGCCCCCGGGTCGGTGGCGCGGATGAGCTCCAGCACCTCCGGCGCCCAGCCCTTCAGCGTCTCCTGCAGGAACGCCGAGGGGTCCTCGACGTCCGGCGAGTTGGGCGCGGTGGCCTTGATGAAGCCGTACCACTGCACTCTGCCGGCGCGATCCGGGCACGTCACGAAGTAGTGGTCCGGCCCGATGAACGCCGAGTACCCGACGTCTTCATAGTAGTACGGCTTGAACAGCGGTAACCCGGAGAAGAGCTTGTACCCGGTGAAGCTCGCGGTGGAGCCCGCGCCCTTCACGCCGCCGGGCTCGCCGAACATCTGCGCGCGCACCTCGGACCAGATGCCGTCCGCGCCCACCAGCACGTCCGCGGTGACCACGCGGCCGTCCGCCAGCGTCGCGTCCACGCCGGCGCCGTCCGCGCGGTTGGCGTATTTCACGACGGCGGCGTCCATCTCCACCGTCGCGCCGAGCGGAGACTTTTCCGTCTCGCGGATCTCCTCGAGCAGCGCCTCCTGCAGGTCGCTCCGGTCGACGCAGATAGAGAAGGGCAGATCCTCCTCGTCCGGGAGCTCCGTGATGGCGCCGAAGGTGAACATCCAGTTGCCCTTCAGCCCGTCGCGGATCCCGGAGGTGGTGCGCCAAAACGGGCGGCTCACCTCGTGCACGCGACGGAACAGCGACTCCGAGGTGGCTTTGATCACGCTCACGCCGTTGGACGCGAGCTGGATCGGGCCGCCGAACGGGCGATACCTCGCCGTGCGCTCGAGGACGACGACGTCGGCGCCCGCGTTGCGCAGGCAAATCGCCGCGAACAGGCCGCCCAGCCCGCCGCCGGCCACGAGCACGCGCAGGGGCGCATCCGTGGACACCGCGTCGGGCACGTCCGCGGTGGGTTCGGCGAACCACCCGGCCGCGCGGGGGGAGACGCGGGACGCGGAACGACCGACGCGGCTCGAGGAGACTCGCCGGCGCGACCGGTGCGCGTGCGCGGGGCGCGCGAACGCCCCGAGCGTCGGCGCGAGAGCGGCCATCCTAGTGCGCCGGAATGTGCGCTAGATGCCGACTCGCCGGACAGTTGGCAAACGCTCGTTGCTCCGAGATCCTCGAGCTCCTTCGGTGACGATTTCGGGCGACGTCGAGACTTGCCGTCCCAGCTCAGGAGGCCGAACTTTGTGCCGGTTCGGCAAACAACGCGAAATCGTTCGCGCCATTTCGGGTCGAGAGACGCCCTTCCCCCCGCCAGACCCCCGGCGCCCGCAGGCACGATGCTATCGCTCGCGTGGCGCGTCTCGCACGTGATGTTATCAGCGGCGTCGCGTCGGCGCATCATCTCCCCCGGTACGCCCGCGAGCGCGCGCCGCTTCCGCGCGATGCATCCCGCATTCTCGGACGCGGCGATCGGGCGCGCGGCGCGCCCCGGCGCGCTTCGAGGCCGGGGCCGCGCGTGGTGCGTGACGGTGCGCGGCGCGAAGGGCGCCGCGGGCTCGAAGGCCCCTAAACAGCGCTACCTGTGTCAGGACTGCGGCGAGGACTACGGGCAGTGGCACGGGCAGTGCCCCGGGTGCAAGGCGTGGGAATCCTTCACGATCTTCACCGTCGAGCCGGCGGGGGGCGGGAAGGGCGGCGGCGGCGGCGCGGGCGCGCGCGCGCTGGCGAGAGCCGCCGCGGACGCCCCTCCGATGGCCACTTCCGCCATCACCGCCGCATCGTCTTCCGGGCTCGGTTCGACGGATTTCGACGGATTTTCCGGCGCGTCTTCGAGCGCGCAAGCGAGCCGACGAACTATCCGGCGGTCCGCGTCGACACACGATTCGCGCGCGTCGCGCGGTGGGTGGGTCCAGGACGCCGGCGCGCCGCGGCGGCTTTCGGACGTGCTCTCCCCCGACG
>Ga0181564_10001434_pt1 | contig 21280 bp, 3 predicted proteins | sample 011ome_24_FD_134512 | JGI IMG/M metagenome (GOLD analysis project Ga0181564, IMG submission 134512) | Coastal salt marsh microbial communities from the Groves Creek Marsh, Skidaway Island, Georgia - 011513CT metaG (megahit assembly) | ecosystem: Environmental > Aquatic > Marine > Intertidal zone...
GATTCGCGGACGAGGAGGACGAGAGAAACGTCTTCGTCTTTGAATTCGTCTTCTTCTGAAAACGCGAAGGATTTCCCTCGCGTGAGAGAGATTTTGTGGGACGCGGAGACGACGACGAAGGAGAAGGAAACGACGACGACAGTGGTTTGGTCCAGCGACGTCGGGCCGACGATATTTCAGTTCGTGGACGACGACTTTGACTCGTTGGCGGGAAAGATACTCGAAAAATTAAAATCAAAATCGGTTTCGCACCATCATCTCTACGCGAGATGCGATTTTAGCAGCAGCGAGGGCAACAACAACAACAACACGATGTATAGCAGTAACAGTAATAGCAACGATAGCTTTGGGATAGTGACGATTAGTAGCAGTAGTGGCGTCAAAAGCAACAAAACAGGCGAAAGAAACAAACGCGGATTTAGTCATTGTAGTAGCGAGAGACGCGTACCGCTGGACGTCTCGTTCCGCCGCGGCGGAGGAAGTCAAGAAGGGAAAAAGCGATGCGAGAGAATGGCATCGCGATTGGCGTGGGGGAAGAGTTTTACGAGCGTGAGAGAGTCGTTTTACGCGACGTGCGATGCGATGCCTTTAACGACGACGAAGAGTATCGTCGTCGACGCCGAGGAGAAGGAGGAGGAAGAAGAAGAAGAAGAGATGGACAAAGATAAAGATGAAGACGAGCCGTTGACGCCTCTGGACATGTGGCCGATGCGAATAGGAGCCGTCGTTGAACGGTACGACGGTGTGAAAACGAAGCGAAACTCGCCGCCTGCGTGGAAAGTACATCTCACCGTAGCCTTGGAGATGCCTTCGTGCGCTTTCCGGTTTGCGCCGATTCGGCCGTTGAGGGTCTCCAGAGAATTTTCATCATCCTCTCGAGTTATTTCCGCGTTATTCGATGACGACCACTTTTTGAATGGTTACAACGGTAGAAGGACGAGGGAAAGTTCTCTTTCTTCATCTTCGACGACGAGGACGAAAATGACGACAGGATTTCTCACGCTCGATCGAGCTCGCCGGTTGTGCTTTCTCAAAACAAACTCATCGAGAGTGCATAATTGTGAAACGCCTTTGGTTGGTGTTTGGATACATCGTCTCGATGATGATGCTCGCGATAGTCTTGCATTTTTACAATCGAGCGAAGTGTGGGCGGCGTGTTTGCGCTACGCCTCGAATTCTGTTTTGAGGAAAGTATCTCAAAACGGCAGTTTTCTAGTCTGCGTTGTGAGCGGCAAAAGAAAAGATGACGACGGAGATTATGACAAAAAGAATGCCTCCGCGGCGATGCCGCGACTCGAGTGCTACGATTGCGTCGCCACGCAAGGAAAAGAACCTTTCGTGCCGCATCAAGTTGACGTCACTTTAAATACAAATGCCGACGATTCCAACGATTCAGCGGATGCGTTTGTTCTCGGCGCGGTGAAAGAAATCAATCGCGCCTCGATCGCCTTTAATTTTGATCGCAACAACAACGGCATTGGCAAAGAGAACAGAGGAAAGGGGGAGAACGATGAAGGCGACGACGACGACGACGACGACGAAAACCACGAAATCGATGATATTATTGGGTACAAGAATTTCGGCAGCGCAACTTTCCCGCGTCCAAAATCTGAGGATACAAAAAATATGTCAGAAGCAGAAAGAGAAGTTGTAGCTTTAGAAAAGATGCTTCAAAATCGACATCGTCGCGATGAGGAATTCAATAATAAGAGCTCTCCAGTGAGAGGTACCTCCGTATCGACTGGAAATCTCTCGCCTCGCTCCTTGGCGGCTGATTTGGTGAAACGCGCCGAGCGTTCGTTTGCGAATAACCGAAGAAGAGTTAATAAACAAACGTCGATGCAAAAGGGTGCAAGAAAAGATGGCCACAAGCCGTCGAGCGTATTTGTCGATAAAGTTTTGCGCGAACGTCTTCGCCTCGTTCGTTTCGTCGTCGAAGATCAACTCGAAGAAAGCTTCGTCGAGGAAGAAGACCGCGGACGAGGAAGAGGAGTTGATGCCTACTCAGAGGAGGAGGAGATGGCAACTGGAATCATCAATACTACTATTTTTAGAAGTAACGATCACCATCAACGAGAAAACAAGAGCGGCCCCGGCGATGATGGTGACTATAACGACTATCATAACGACGATTCAGACGACGCCGACGCGCACATTCTTCGCAAATACACTTCTTAGACTTTCTTTACTAATTATTTAGGGACTCATTTCGAATTTAATGGCCAGAATCGAAGAATCGAACAGTCGTTTTGAAGCAATTCGCCCTCAAAAATCTCACACGCCCATCAAAGCTTAAGCTTTCTTGCGCTTTATAACGTAACAAAAGTAAACTACCATAACAGTTTACGCGTAGTACTTTAACGTAGCTACCGCTGCTCACCGTGAATTAGGACGCGTCTTCTCTGTTTTCTTCCGAAAAAAAGAAACGCGCGCGAATAGGATTTGAACCACACCGACGAAAGAGAAATCGAAGGCTTCGTGTTCAAACAAGTAGAAAAGGCGACGCAGATCTCCTCCTCTCTCTTCGCGAGGACGACGATAAGGGAGTGAAAACAAAAAGCTTTTCACTTTCCCTTCTCTTCTTTAGGAGATCTGATCCTCTTTTGGATCGGTAGTAGATAGAAATATACCAGAGCGTACACAAGGTACGTCATCTCATCGTCAAAGTCAGCCGCGATCGTGGATGGAGTGATTTCCGTCTCAAACGTCTCTCTGTAATCCAAATTTATCTTTTTACGTGGCGCGCGCGCCGCTTTCCTTTTCTGTGGTTTTAAATCACTCACAACTCCTTCCTCGTTTATATCACAACAGATCAGATCAGATCAGATCGTCTTCGCTCTCGTAGAGAAGTAGTTTTGTAGTGTGTATACACACACACACGTACTAGAAGAAGAACTCTTTCCGACGACGACGACGTAAAACGACGCGATAAGAGGAAGATGAGTTTTTTTAGCAAAAAATTTAGCAGCAAAAAGAAGGCGACGACAAAATTCTTCGTCTTCTTCGCGCTCGTCGCCTTGTGCTCGTCCGTTGCATTCGGAGTGAGCGGCGCGCCATCACAGAAGGCGCACCGCTACGGTTCGGATGATTTGACTCGCGAAGGCTTTTCGGACGCGACGAGAGCTGACAATCGTGAGTCGCTCAGCTCTGACCTGCCTCGCGTCGAAGATTTCGGCGGAGAGGATTCCTCCTCCTCCTCCTCGGCGGCGACGACTGATGGCGACGTGCACGTCGTCTCTTCGGACGATGTCAAGGTTGTGAGAAGAGGTGCTGGGTCGAGAACGCTGAATGAATTCACGGAAGACGGTCACTTCATCAGTCCGTTGTCTCCCGAAGTCATTGGTTGGGAAGAGGATGCCGTCGACGAAGCGTTGGCGTTTTATTCTCCTCAATTTTACGAGGCGTTTTATTCGTTTTACGACTTTTACTCGTTCTACGACTTTTATGATTTCTACGATCAAAAAGTCGACGCTGAGTTTAAGGAGTTTACTGGTCCAGACGGAGGCATCTTGCAGCTTTGCGAAATTGCGGTTTCTCCTGCGATTGGTTCAGATAAGGGAGGCACGAAAGTCTCCATTATGTTGTCCGGTCACGTCGCGCGGGACCACAACTCGTTTTACTGTAAGTTTGGCGAACAACCAGTCGAAGCCATGAGCGCTCAGATCATGGAGGAATCAGGTGTCCTCGTCATTGTTTGCGAAGCACCGCCTATGGAGGACGACGAGGACGTCACCTTGCGCATTTCGTTGGATGGATCTTTGTATTCCGTCAACGGCGCGCAGTTTCATTACCACTCAAAGATGAGCGTCGCGGATGTCAAACCATCCGCGCCGAAAGTTTCCGCTGAGGGCGGAACTGCCATTCGTTTCACTTTGGGCGACTACATGTTTGGTCCAGGTTTTGATCCCAGCTCTGTCACGGTGCCGTCGGCGTGCTACTTTGGTTCCATGAGAGTGGATGGCGAGTTTGACGCCATGAAGTCCCAGCTGACTTGCCTCGCGCCGTCTTTGAAACAAATTACAAAGACGTCGTCGAGTGCGAACGTGGAGCTTCGAATATCCTTGGATGGGCAAATCTTTTCGGATGAGACGGTTATGGTCCGTTACGGCTCTGGAAAATCGTCTTTGAGTACGATCACGGCGCCGAAGCAATTCAATAATTGGTTCGATATCATGCAATTCGACTACCTTCCGTTTCACCCGGAATATTGCGTGTTCTTTGAAAACGGCGATTTTGCCTCCTTGGCTGGTATTGCGGTTACTCCTGGCGTTATCGAACCTCCGTTTTACTCCGGAACGTTCGAATACTTTGTCTTGTTGACCGTAGATGACTTACCAGACATGAGAGTCGCGTTGACTCCAGTCGCCACTCAACCGGACGCGACCATTCGCATCGGTGGATTATACGGGAAGCAAGTGAGATCTGGCGATACTTTTCGAATTGGCGTTAGACTCGGCGAGAACAAAGCGTTGATTGTAGTTACCTCTCCAAACGGATTGTCCACCCGCACTTACATTGTTACGGTGTATGTGTTGATGGACGAAGAGGAGGGCGCTTCGCTCGGCGATATTCAACTCGATCGTGGCGAGCTCGAACCCTCGTTCATGCCGGATGTCTTCAAATATTCGACGTTCTTGGATTCTACGAATCATAGAATTGGTATTACTCCGCACTCGCTCTCTGGAAACGACGTGAAGATTTGCAGAATCACGACTGGTTCCTCCGAGGAGATGAAAAGAATGTGGGCGAGAAAACGCATCCGCAAAAATTTTTACGATAACGCCTTCGCTTGTGAAACTGTAAACTCTGGAGAAAAAGGTTACATGCGACTCGAAGATGGATTCAACTTGATTCAAATTCGTGCTAAGGATGGCCGAAACACCGCGGTCTACGAACTCCTTGCTTACAAAGAGCCAGGATTTGACGACGGTTTCTCTTGCGACGGATTCGCCGAAGCTGGTCTCGTCGATACCATCACTCATTCTTTGAATGTCGATATTGATTACTCGTTATTCAGCGACCCCACGACGCAATTTTACTCAAATTTCTTGGCAGATTTGATCGACGTGTTGACGTGTAACGCGCAGTTGTACCTCGGCGATGCGTCCGTTACTTCGGCATCCTTCACGATTAATTCCGTGACGGCTGATCGTAGCGGATACACCGATATTTCGGTTACGTTCTCTGCTCCCATCGGAGCTTTGACTTCGTCCTACAGGAGTCAAGCGCGCGAAAATTTGCAGGTTTTCTTTTCCAATTGCGCTTCAGTTTCCGTCATGAATCTTCAAGCGTACGACTGGTCGACGAATTCCATTTCTATTTCTTGCGAGGAAGGAACGGTTATTATTCCTCTCGATCCGTACAACGCGTTTGCGCTACCGGATATTCAGGTCAAGGAGGGTTCGCTCGGATATGCCACGGCAGATACCCGAGAAAGCACGGCTGGTCGCTGTCAAGGCGGTCCAGAACGCTTCGGAGTCATCCTCAATCGCACGTCTGGAACGACGGGTTGCGGGATGTGGGAGCGACCAGTGGGGACGATTTTGAACAAGCCAATTTCGAGCACTGGTTTCGCTGAATTTTACATGGGAGGTTCGGACACGTGTTCCGGCGAAGTCGGCTTTGACTTCGCGACGCCAATTTACAAAGCAATTGCGAATCCGGCGGCTTCGATCGAAACGTTGATGAAGAACCCGTCGCTTTACAAATCAGGGCCGGGGGCCACTGTTTGGTACAAACTTTCCGACGCCGATGGTCGAAGCCAAGTCCAACTCAGTGGTTTAACTGTTTCTATGACTTTGAACTTAAACGGCGCGACGACGAAGGGCGAATGTGAAACTCCAAGCTCCGTAACCGGTGCCGGCGTTTGTAGAGTGGAAGCGGTTTCAGAATGGTTTTCCACTACTAACGAGCAAGTTGGACAAGCGACAATTTCCTATCAATACGATTCGGTCACTTACGGAACGAGTCTTACCCAGCAGTTCACTTTGAAGAAACACTATGAACACGATGCGGTTTCTGAACCTACTATTATTTTGGAAGCACCAAAATATCCTGTTTTTGAAGGAGAAGAAAGTGTCGTTGAAGTCTTTGTCAACACTGGAGATTACGGCTTATACGCTGGAGATTTCGAAATCTTGATCAGCGACGCTGGAAACGGAGAGCAATGGGATTCTACGTTTGAATACGTTGGGTTCACGTCGAGCGGTATTTGGCAAGCGAAGGCTAGCGAAGCCATTCCAGGTTATCTCATCTCGGTTGTCTTTTTATCTCCTTCGACAAATGTTCTCGAAGAAGAGACGAAAGGTACGAAGTTAAAGATCGGAGAGATAACGCTCAGGCAAAAGATCACGTCGTACACGAGCTCATTCGGTACGTACGCGTGTGTTGCTGGAAGCTCCTGGTTTGACTGTGACCAAGGATTGTTATCAGCCACCGTTAGGCAAATGGCAAACTGGGGCTTGCGCACTTACGTTCCAACGGGAACTGCGAGCGTCGTAAATTCGTACTCTCGCAGTGCCCCTTCGGGTGGCTTAGAACCCGGATTGGTGAGTTCTACGAAGCAAGTGAAGATGTATTCAGCGATCGGTCAAACTGACTTGGTCAATGCGTACCCCATCACTTCGGAAGGTACGTCCACGAGCATCGTGACTTACGTTGTTTGGTCTTCGCCGAGCACTTCGGATGCCGTCCTTAAACCAAGTTCGTGCTCGAGCAGCACCGGCTCCTCAACTGCATTCACCTTGGCCGTCAGCTCTTCGGGTTGCGACATTACCATCGACGAAACGCATACCGGACACGGCAACTTTTCGATCACCACAACGAGTGGAAGTTTGAGTTCTTCTACCTCGCTCAACGTGTACTACCCGCTTGAGTCTGAAATTGTCGTCACCGATGCTGTCTTGAACCCGATCAATTTACCATCAATCACAAATACGATTGCAACTTACAACGAAACGTCGAACACGACGTCTTATGAAACTTCGATTACTTATCCGTCGTGCTCGGAGAAACTTTGGCAGTATGCAGATATTAAGGCGTACGTGACATTTGGCGGTGATAACTTAGAATCAATTTACAACAACGACGTCACCTGTTACACCTCTTTTCAAGTGGAAGATTCCGAAGATTCCGTAGCGGAAGCAGTTTCCCTCTCAAAGACGCGAATTACAGTGAACGAAGCGTATGCGTCGACGATCGAAAAAGTTCCGGAAATTGTGGAAGTTTATGACGAATTGACGAATACGACATCTAACGAAACTATCACCGCGTACCCAGAAGTTGGGGATGTTATTGTTTCGTTTGCGAGCCCGGCCATTTCAAGCATTTTGAACGCGACGGCAATCGTGACCGTGAGCGCCGTGGACGATTACGTCAACGTCACCCAGTTGCTAGGGGCTGTCGTCACTGGTACGGAACTTTTGAGCACTCCTGCCGGGGTTGCCATTGGTGCTGATTCGGAAGTGGCCGTGAGCGTCGAGCTCAAGCACGACTTCAAAAATGAATTAGATCAAGGTCAGATATGGGTTTGGGCGCACTTCACGGACGGGTCGACGAGGTACATCAGAAAATCCGATGGTTTGGACATCTCTGTCGCGGTAAATTCAACGAATGACTTGTCAGTCGCGGAGAATGTCAACGGTACATCTGACTTTCAATTAACAATTCCAGTGAGGGCAACTTCTGTTGATTCGCTCGTTGATGGTTCGTTATTGAAACCAATTTGGACGGTCTGCGAGACCCCGTACAACGTCTCTGGAATTATTCCGACTTTGGTTGACCTCGCGGTTCCTATTTCTGTCGAGTTTTCCGCAAACACGAACAGAATCACGCGACGAGGAGACGGTGCGAGTGAACAACCTATCGCAATTCCCGTTGAGGCTGTACTGACCTACACTATCAACTACGACGACGGATCCTCCAAGAATTTTATTCTCGATGATCGTGCGAATTTCACTATTTCGACGGGTGAAGATTTGGCGGATGTGATCAATGGCGTCGTCGTTCCTAAAACCGATTCTAACGGGATCGGAACGATCACGGTCAGCGCGTCGTTGCCTGAGTATGCTCCGGAGCTCGGCACTGCAACAGTATCCATGACTTTGGTCATTCTCACGGATGTTGATATGCGCACTAATCCTTTTCCAGCTTACTCAGGCTCAACGTCATACGAGACGACGACGCTTCACAAAGTTGCGTGCACTGAGTACTACCAAAGTCTCGAGGCTTCCTTATCCGCAACCTTGTCGGATGGATCTGTTTTCGACATTTCTAAGTATGGTAACTACGCTACCTCCGATGTTTCCATTGGTCTCGTGTACGGTGCCGACAGCACTGTTGGTGGTGCAGGTGTTGGAGCCAACTTTGCGCGCGGGATCTCGGCGAGTACTTTTGATATGACGTCCAGTTTCGGAAGTGGTGAAAAGGCTTTCTTAGTTTCTCAAACGATCACGGTCACAGATACTCGCATCAGCATCGAATCCATTTCGCACGTAACGCAGTGGGATTCCGGAAATGCATTCGTTGCCTCATTTGGGACCTCTAAAGAAGTCCGAATGAAGGTTGTCTTCAGCGACGGAACGATGTTTGAAGACATTTTGGACCAAGACATTCCCGTTTCTGCACTCGTTGAGCTCTCCTCGAGTGCAGACGAAGTGATCAAAGTGGTTTCTTCGTTCGTTGAATTAAAGGCGAATTACTACAAAGCTGTCACTTTGACTGCTTCGAGTATTTGCTCCGCTGCTCTTAACGCGAACAACGAGCATCCGACCGTCACGGGAACTGATGAAGTGTATGCGAATCTTTTAGCGGACTTGTACGATCTCGATATCGGTGCAAACACTGGAATTCCTTTGCCGCCGAAATCCGCGGGCGAGTTGTTTGAAGTTGCCGTCAGAATCAATACGGGCGATGAAATCCTCGTTGGTGCTCAGCTGAAAGTTAACTTTGACGACACTTACATCAAGGCTGTGAGTGCTGTCGTAGGCAGCGACTGGCCATCTTACTTCCAAGAGACGATCAATTATCCTTCAACTTCGGCTTCGATTCTTATTTCTAACACTGAGTCTACCGTTACGGGTTCGGCGACTGAAGTAGCGATAATTACGTTCGAAGTCGTCACGGATCAGGCTGTCGTGACTGAACTGGAAGTTGATGTTCAGTCTTTCATTCACAGAAATGAGTTTGACTCGACTTCTAAAATTCCATTTACATCTCCGAGAAGTGTGACCCAAATTGCCTTGAACTCTGCGTCTCGTCGAAGAACGTTGCTTTCCAACGTCTCGCGTCGTAAAATGCTTCAAACAGCTGATGATTGCGTTTCGACTGGTGTTACTGTCAAAAAGGGAACTATTGGTGTTGATTGCTATCCGCGTGTTTTTGGAGACGTGAACGGCGATTGTCTGTTCAACTTGGATGATGCTATTGTAATTGAATATCACTTGTTGGGCCAAACCGTGAATGGGATCGATTATAAGGATCTCTCCATTTTCTCCCAGTGGCAGCTCATGCAAATGGACGCTACGTTGAACTACCTAGATCCAGATTACGATCGAGTAGCGGGCGGCTGTAAGTTGTGGAACGGTGAGGAGAACTCTACCAAAGTCTGTCCCACGGCTGTCGATGGCTCGTACCTGAAGAAGGCAACTGGAGTTTACAAATTCCTCGCTATGTTTTCGACTTACGAAATTGTGACTCCAAAATTGAATAACGAATATTCGTATTTGACGGTGACGGCGAGGGTGTATGACCCAATCTTTGATCCTTTCAATATTGCTGGTTTGAATGGTGATTCGTGCGCTTTGGGCTATTTGCCATCAACTTCTCGTACGGTTGTCGGTGAATTGGATAACAGTTTTCTTGGCGATTACACGCATTACGCATATCAGCCTGCATATGGCGATGAGAGCTACGGCGACTCGTACTCCAAAGTTTTTATCGAGTATGGACGCACGGATGGCCGAGTGTTCAATAACTCTGACATGACGATTGTCATGGGCGAACGCTGGGGAACACTGTATAATCAAACGTTGGATGAATCGACGGTGAAAAACAACGTGATCACGAAAGCCTCGCAAACGAATGTTGGGACTTATGTTGTTCAAACGAAAGGTAACGAGGAGAACAACTACGCATTCAACTACGAATGGAACGAAGATGCTCCCACTGAGAGAGTTGCTGGCGTGACGATCATTATTCAAAATTATGCCGCAGATGGCTCTGACCTTGGGACGCACTATCCATTCTATGGCACTTCGGAATATCCGTACAACGTGTCTGGTTACGAGTTTGATCCTATCGCCCCGATTTCGATTCAACCCGCCGGTGATGGTCTCTTACTCGCGGATTTCGAAGTTTCTATGACGACAACTGCGGACTCCCCGGGATTACCATCAGGGACGACCAAGCAAAATGAGCCGAAAGGATATTACTCCAGAGACTTCTTTGCGTTCAACAATAAGGCACCAGGATCTACTGGTAGCCTGAAACTAACTGTTGGTAGCGACGACGCGTGTTCTACCGAAAGCTTAACGAATATTGAAGGTCAAATATCTGGCGAATACACTACTGCGCGAGACAGAGCATCTGAAATGTCTGTCATTCTGAAAAACCCGACAGTGGAAATAGGCGAGCCAATTTTTCGATTGCGCTACCAGTTGCGCGACGCCAACGGACGTCCGCAGATATTGACGTCAGGAATTTCTGTAACGTTCAAACTCACTTCCCCTGATGGCTCTGAAGAGGTTTTAACTGCTTGCGGTTTGCCCAGTGCCGTTTCCGGTGGCGGTGACTGCGAGACCACGATCAGCTCCGACTGGTTTCCGGCTTCAAGTTCGAGCGCGTGGAACTCCGACGTAACTTTTGACATTGAAATGTTGTTGAAGTATTCAGATGAAATTATTGCAACGTTTGCATCCTCTGGCACTTTGGTGAGACCACCGTCTAACGATGACCACCAGATCACCATGGTGAACAACCCACACGTTTACATGCAATTGAGATACTCGCCGGTGTACGCTGGTAGAGTGGAGACTTTTGATTTATACGCTGCCACTGATTCACAAGCGTTGATTTCGTATATGGTTACGTTAGAGTGGAACACAACTTACTTGTCGTACAACTACTTCAGTGTGAATTCTGAATTATTCAGCCCGTCTCCTATTGTTCAAGCGGTTGGAACGAACTCAGTTCGTATCGTATCTGTTGGCTTGAACGTGACAAAATCGTTCTCCGATACAAGTGGTTCCGCCGTTTATTTGGGGACGGTGGGATTTATTGTCGCGGCTGATGCTCCCATTGGGAAAGCTGAAATGCCGTTGTGGGGTACCACGAATGCCCTCGTCAACGAGGGTACTCGGGAATACGTTGTCAATGAAGAAATGCAATTTGACCACTTGTACGGAACGTCTTCGTTTGGTTCGCTTTTGGTTGGCCAAAAGACGCGCACGGGAGTGTACGCCTACATGGATCAAGCGGAAATTCTCAATACTGCCTACTTGACTGGCACGACGCAAGATCACTTCCTTACTGTCATGAATGTTTGGAACGTCGGTTCCGACACTCAAGTTACCGATATGGTAGATTGTGGTTCCAGCGCATCTTTTGCGGCGCAAGCCATCGATTCAATTGGTGGCTGCTCCGTTTTGATTTTGCCAGGCTCATCTGATGGGTACAAAAATATTCAAGTTTCCGCCAGCGTCGGGGACTACTCAGCTGTGGTTCCTGTGACGGTTTGGTTTCCACTTGATGTGGAAATAGCTGTTGCTCAGCCAGTTTTGCACCCTATTTCTGGTGCTTGTGCTGTCTGCAGTTTCACGGATTGTGTCAGTCCGCTGTATCAAACGTCCTCGATTCGTACTCTTGTCACGTATGGCGGTCAATTCCTGGACCCTGTCTCCGGTGTTGATGTCACGTGCTCCGTCGCGTACGAGTCATCGCGGTCTGAAGTTGCCGCAGTTACTGGAGCGACTTTAACTGGTACTAATCCAGGATCAAGTATTATAACGCTTTCTAATTCTAGATCTTCGGCTTTCGCTGAAGTCACCATTGATTCGACTGAAGTAACCGTGGCAAATTTGGAAGCTTTGCTTCCGAACTTGGCGCAATGGTCAGCTATTACGGCGCCGGAAGCCCAAATCGACTACAGCGTTAATGTGAAAGCAACTTTGGAGCAATCTCTCACGGCTGCTGGCGAAGGTGGTCCATTATATTTCATGGCCACGTTCAGCGATGATACTACACAGTATCTCACCAAGGATATGGGTATTTCGGCCGGTATTTCTACCGCTGACTGCTTCGATAACAATGGTGGGGTAACCAGTTGCGCTGATTCTGTGAAAATTGTGACTGATGAGGACGTCATCAACGCTTACGTTGCTCCAAATGCAATAAGTATCTCGACTGAATCTGCAATCACAGCGCAATGGTCCAATATTTGTAATCAAGAAGTGATTTATTCTGGCGTTGGGAACGTAACAATTTCTTTGTCACCAGTTGCGGCTATCTTTGTCAATGCAGATACTAGATACATCACGGACTCTTCGTCCAGTGCGAAAGATCCACCAGCTAGCATTGCAACTTCCATTCAACTTACTGTTGCTGTCAGATACGAAGATGGAAGCGTGGTGGACTTCACCAATGATGCGGACAGACCGCCATCATTCAGTGTTTCCATGGGTACCGATATTGCCCAGGTTTCATCTACTGGTGAAGTCACCGTTTTACCCGATGGTCCCAAACAAGGAATGTTTCAGATTCTCGTGACCATTCCAGGTTACACCGAAGCGGAGGGCGTCCGTGGCTCCGCAACCTTTTTCGCAATTGATATTGCCGATGATGGTTTACAGACAGAACTTGCACCGTGGCCGACATACTCTGGCGCTTCTTCGCTCGGAGATAGCGCTGAGCTTAAAGTCATTCAGTGCAGTGGTAATTACACCGCCGTCTCTCTTTTCTCGAAACTCGTATACACCGACGATAGTTCGATCGACATTTCTTCTCTCGTAACCGTAAGCTCCAGTGATTCTAGCATTGCTTCAGTTGGACTTGTAGATGGGACGTATGTAGTATACGGTAAGTCATTAGGAACTGCTATCATCACTACTACTTACGCGGGCAAAACTGATTCGGTTTCAGTGACCGTTTCGTCGGAAATGCTGAGAGTTCAAGCCATGGAGCTCATCACCGGATTTCCGGCTGATGCGACTTTCACTGGCGTCGTCAAGACCGAAACGCAACTCTCTGCGAAAATAACGTTCGAAGATGGGACAATTATACCGGATGTCACGGTGCGTCCGGAGTTGCTTGACACATTGCTGCTCTGGTCAACCTCCGTAACTTCCGCGATTGAAGTTACAAACACTGGCAGAGCAATTTTGAGTGATAACCATTACGAGTCCATCACCCTTGGCATTACCGTGCAGTGCCCTTTCAACTCATCCTCAATTCTCGCGGACACAGATGCATCGGAAATGGTTTATGCCAACCTGAAACCCGAGATTGGGGATGTCGATATAGGCTTAACTTCCGGTGTACCGTTACGACCAAGCGTGTTTGGAGATGCTGTGGTCATTCCTATTTCGGTCAATACAGGTGAAGCGTCACTCGAGTCTTTTGTGATTGAGATTGAGACTACCGCAACTGACTTCACAGTAACAGATTGCACTGTTTCCAACGAATGGTCAAAGGAAATTTTTATTTGCAACATTGATACTGCGAGTGGGAAAATTTCTCTCGTCGGTAGTGCTGTTCAAGAAGAAGTCATCGGGGAAGAGGCTGAGATCGCGTCAATAACGTTGTCTACTTTGTCCACTGCGACCACCAGTCTTATTTACACTCAAGTTTCATCTATTGTTCTTTCTGACGGAGCCACGTATTCAAACGAAGCTTCGGTAGCTGGAACGACTTACGTTAAGTTGAATGGTGCGAGACGTCGCTCTTTGCTCTCTGTTGGTGCTCCGAAAGACTGGGTGAACTCCAACGTCAAAGTACCAGCTCAGCACATGGCAGTGGTCCCAGCGACCACCAAATCTCCTGACGAAAAGCGAGCTTCGCACGAGTATTTAGCAGCTGAGAAGCGCTCCAGAAGCGCGAAACGTACGCTCCTCCAAGACTTTACGTGCTCGACGAATGTGCAAGGTGATGTTAATGGTGACTGTAAGTTCGACGCAAACGATTACCTCGCTCTCATGCGTTGGATTGCTGGCTCGGATGAATACACGAATCTTACTTCGACCTTGGGCGATGCGGACTCCTTCCAGCGCAAACAAGTTGATCCTACTATGGACTGGATGCGCGGTGAAGATTTCGACACATCTCGATGTGCAGTACATGGAGCTAGCGGATCACCATGCCCAGAACTTAGAGATGCGCAGTTTTTATTGAAGGTTCTTGAAGGGGACTACAGGTTCTTGTTCGCGACGTCCGTTGATGATATCATCGTCCTCCCTGAATCTCCGTACGATTCGCTTACTTTCCAGGCACAGCTCTTCGATTACGCTGGTACTGGTGTCAGCGGAGAATACACCAGAGTCCGCTTCGAATTTACTTCGACTAACGAGACATATTTCGCGAATGCTGCCATGAGTTTTGCCGAGGCTGAATCATATATTTCAAGCGCAGATGGCGAATTACCGGTGCGCTATGCCGTTGAAGCTCCTATGTCTTCTGCTGGTTTGTTTTCCGTGACAGCCTCGGGCCCAAGCGGAGAATTTGCAAAAGAAAACATTACCGTTGCACTTGTCGTGGAGACGTGTGAATCTAAATGCGCTTCAAGCTCCGTCGGTTCTACGAGCGCCACGATCTTCCCATACACTGGTGTATCGCTTGATCCTCACATGTCTGCGCTTGGGTATACGTACACTCCGGTGCTAACGTTTGAAACCCCGGACCCCATCGCTGGTGCGAATGAAGACTCTTACGTTTCCGCGCTCCAACCGCAGATTATTTCCGATGATTATCAAATATCTGGAGATGGTTTTGGCATTGGCTCGACCACCTACGCGTCATTGGGTGCATTCTCTCGCGAATTCGGTATTTTCGTTCCTGGATCAACAACCACCACGAAAAGCGTTTCCGCCAAGCTGATGGCTGATCGATGTGGAGACTCCACCCCAACTGGTTTCACTGAAGCATCCGCTACAATTGCAATCTCTCGTCGTCCGGTGTCTTCTGTGAAGTTAATTGTTCTAACGAGCACGGTGTATCCAGATACAGCGAAATTGCAGGTGAGATTTCAATTGATGGACGCCACGACTGCTGGCACAGTTTTGCAAACTGGATTGTCGTTACGCCTGTCGGCAACGTTATCGGAAGATGCAACCTCTGTTGCCTCCATCGGTTGCGCCTTGCCTTCGCTCACTACTGGCGTTGGATCTTGTGAACTCGATGTTCCGACCGCGTGGTTCCAAGCGGACGAAGTTGTTTCTATGAAAGCGCAGCTGCTCTTCCGATACGGTATTGAGGATTCCTCGACATCGTCCATCCTTTCCGTCCAGCTTGCGAACTCTGCGACCTATGTTGCGCTTCCCTCGACTGGTGGTGTCATCCTTGAGATGCCGAAGTCCCCTCGCTTCAGCGAGAACGAACTCACAGTTCCAGTTTCAGCGAATACGGGCGGCTTTCCGCTCGGAGCATGGAGTGGTAGTTTGAAATACAATACCACAGTTCTTCGATTTGACTCTTTCACTACTTCTACCGGATACAACTCTGCGGCTGTTGGATTAGAAAGAAACAGCACGGAAGGAATCGTCTCTATCGTTGTCGCTGGAGCTACCTCCAGCGCTACACTGGCAGATCTCACGGGTGACGAAGTCATTTTGGGCTACATCACGTTTACCATCAACAACGTACCGGTGGGAACCTACAACGACGTGGCTGCACTCAATGTTGATTCCTTGGTAACGATCGGTGGCTACACATTCTTAGAAAGCTTTGACGCGTATGTAACGGATGCACGAGGTGGTAGTGTCACAAACGCCCAACTTATTGTACTCGACACCAACGAGATTATCGGTTCCTACAGCATTGTTTCCAAGACTGAGATCGTCAATACGGCAGTTTTGGACACCACGAGGGCAATACAAGAGACGGAAATTGTTGGATACGCTGTGTACAGAAACCCAGACAATTACATTAAAAACGGAGGCGACGAAGTTATGCAAAGTGTTGAATGCTCTATAACGTCGAGTTCTGTACTTACCGTAGAAACGGGTAACTTGAAAATTAACGGTGTGGACGGGACGCAAAACGCCTGTGTGGCCAAAATTGGAAAAACGAACGAAGCTGGTGCTGCTGCGGCATCTGTCAAATTGACCTCTGGGGACGGTGCACAGTTTGTCGTTTCATCTATCAGAGTCTGGTTTCCGAAAGTTGTGTCTTTAGAAGCACAAGATAAAGTATTGGCTCCGGTCGAGGATGTGTATTACGAGGATTGCAGTTCAGTGTATCAATACACCAACATCTCTGCGTTGGCAACATATGGCGGGAGTGGTTTAACTGACCAAGATGAAGTTGACATCACGTGTATGGTTGACTTGTACTTGAACAATACAGAAGGGGATGCGTTCTCATTTAGGGATGGCAGTACTACAATCGTAGAAACCAATGGCGTTGGTAAGGCGACAATTACTCTGATAAATTCGAATTTGGCAGTCGAGCCATCGGTGACTATCTCGGCAATTTCCGACCCTATCGGTATCGAGTCGCTTCGACCTGTACTTGTTTCCCGAGCTGAATTTACTTCCGAACAGTTTGATTCGCAGACTCCTTCCGATTTGAACGCAGATACATACGCTGATGTGTCTGTGAATATGATTCAAAAGTTGAATCGTAAGGGTGCGCAAGGCGCTATTGTTGTCTATGCCCGCTTTAAAGATAACAAAGTCAACGAACTTTCTCACCTGCCTGGCCTGACCGTAAGTACCGGTATCCGATACAACGGTTTGAGCATTATAAGCACGGCTGGCTCAGACAACACGGCCGCACCTTACTATGGAGAAATTGGAGATGTGAAAGGCGGTATGGAAGGCTATGATGTCATCCAGGCAAAGCTGCTTACGACCACCTGTAACGGTGCCGTAGGAGGTGAAGATATCATTTACGGCTACGGTGGTGTCGAGGCTGTCATCGCTGATCTCGAATATGTGAATTTGACTGCGAGTGCATCCAAGCTTACCTTTGAAGGTGATCTCTCTACGAACGCTCCTATGAATATCGGAAGTGTTGCTAACTTGGAACTTACTGGAACATACTCTGACGGTGATATTCAGAGTTTCACATCTTCAGCCACGTCTCAGTTTCTGATAAAACACCCTACCGGTCTCGATATCTACAACAATCCCACATACGTAACCAATCACTCATATGCTCGCGTATCTAACGATGGTGTGCTCACCATATTTGGTTCAACTGATGACACGAGCATCACCGTTATGGGCATTTGGACAGATGAGATGAAGACGGCGAAGGTGACGATTGACATAGTTAAACATATGAGCACGCAAACAGTGATGACTCCGTATCCGGCATTCACAGGAAGCAGCGACATTGAAAAACTGTCTTTGAACAAGATTGTGTGCACCAGTAGTTATCAACGAGCGATATTGAAGTCAGTTGCTACTTTAACGGATGGCTCAGTTTTTGATATCACCAGCGAAACATCTTACACAGCCTCTGACATATTCACATTGACCCAGTCCTCCACTTCTTCGGAGGTGATAATTGCTGCTGCTGGATCCACTACTGGAAATGCAGCTATTAGTAGCACTTTTGCCGAGTCTACCATTGAGACGACTTTTGCGCTTTCGGATACACCAGTAACGCTGACCTCTGTCCTCTTTGATGAAGATATTTGGGACGCGTCTACTTCTTTCATCGGCCTGGTAGACGCAACAAAATCTTTAGATGTACACATGTACTTCAATGATGGATCTCAGATTTCCAACGCGGTGTCTTCGGAAGAAGTGCAAGCAGTCTTCAACTGGGAAGAAGTAGTCAAATTCGACTCTACTTTGCCCTCTATCATTGAAGTCAGTGGAAGCACGGCGACTTTGAAGAACCAGTATTGGACTCGAGTTCTCATTTCTGCTTCTGCTGTTTGCGCTGATGGCAGTGTCGATTACCTCGTATCGGCAACTTCTTCGATTGCCCCGAATCTCTTGCCAGCTGAGAATGACGTTTCCTTGGGTGCGTTGACAGGCATTCCGTTTCCTCCGAAGATTAAAGACGAAACGTTCGACATTGAAGTTCGAATCAATTCGGGATCTGCGAATCTTCGAAGTTTCCAACTCGTTACCCAGTTTGATTCAAATATGATCGCAGCGACTGGTTGCACGGTAGGAGACGACTGGGCTCAATACGATTTTGCCTGTACCAGGAATAACCCGTCCACTGAAGTGCTCATGATTGGTACCGAGCCGCTTTCTACCGTAAGTGGTTCCTCCATTCACGTCGCTACGATTTCGTTCTCTGTGAAAACTTCCTTCAAGATTTTGGCTAAAATCAAAACCACAGTCCAGGTCTTGACTGTTGAGGGTACCGATGGTGCCGACATAACAGCAGCTGCCTTCGTTTCTAACATGACTGGTTCAGGTGATATCGCTCTTAACAGCTACTCTGGAAAGAAACGTCGTCGTCAATTGCTCGAGGATGGCTCTATCTCCGAAGTTTTGGAGGTGGAAATTGCCGTACTTCCTTCCCACATGAGATCACTCCTCCAAGATACTGATACCGAAGCAGTTTGTAATGGAGTCGGGACGTGCGCAAGTGGTGTTGATAGTGGATGTAAGTTTGGGGACGTCAACGGAGATTGTTCTTTCGATGTTTCCGACGTTTTAGCTCTTAAAAGAGCCATCATGGGCAAGAGCTACGATGCTGACTTCGATCTGAGCGTTTATAGCGATTGGCAGAGACAGCAAATGGACCCGAATCTTGACTGGTTGAAGTCTGGAGCTTACGTATCGCCAGACGCAGCAGATTCTCTGTACTTGCTTCACGCCTTGTCCAAAAAAGCTCGATTCATCGATGTCACGAATGGATTAACAAGCTATAAAGGGTTCTTGACATATGAGCCCGGAAATGCCACGGATGTACTCCTAGACATGGAAGTGAGAGTTTATGACGAAAGCTCTGAAGCTGCAACGTCTGATGATACAAAGGTACGAATCGAACTCAGTTTCGATGGTGGGTCCGATCCAAGTAACAACGATGCCATCACCTCCATTGGTACTAGAACTTCCGATTATTCCTCAATCGGTACAATCTACGAGGCCAGTGACTTGTGGACTGCAGCAACAGATCAAAGAGGTGTATTCAGACTCGTTTTGAAACCTCCTATTTTCAGAGATGGTTCGGCAAACTGGATTGGTGAAACCGATGTCGGTATTTCTATCATTATCGATACCTACAATGACTTTGGTAAGGATGATGAATATGGACAAGGAGGCAGTGGATCCACGGAAGAAGCTGAGAGAATTAAAGTGTTCTATGGGTCTGCCACGCCACCGCTTGATGTTACTTTCGGCGGCGGTTTTATTCCATATGTCAGCTTTGATTTGCTTGGTGTTGACCCGGTGCAATCCATTTCTCTGAAAGATATCACTATTGGTGGAGGAGAATTCGGCCTTGTTTCCTCATTGGATGAGACTGCGTCTGGATTTTCTACTTCGGTCCCCAGCTACAACGTTTACGTCAATGCTGACACTTCCACCGTACAATTGCTCACGTTCATTGACGATTCCTTGAGTTGCACAGCAGAGCAAATTGCCAGCGGTGATACCGACAATTGCTTTACGACTCAATCGGTCACTATCGATGGATCCGAAGCGTCTACGTGCAGTTTGCTGACGTGCTCTTACTTTTCGGAAATTTCACTCAACGTTGGCTCCAAGACTGTTCGAGTTACGGTATATTCAGCCACATCGGAAACGTTTTACTTGGTAACTTTCATTCGCCCAGATGTGCCTACATTTTCGAGCGTCACTCTGTCGAAGGGGCAAAATCAGCTGAATTTCTCTCCGAAAACGTTTACGTATTACCTCGAATACTCGTACGATAATAATGGCGAAGGTCTCACTTTTAAACCAATTGTGAATGGAGACACCACCGGGAGTGCAATCACATTTGTTTCCTCCGGCGGGTACGAATCTACTGCTTCTTTCTTGAGCGGATCCTCTCAAGGTATCGAGCTCTCAACTACAGATACGATTGTGGTTATGACGGTTACATCTTTAGATGAGACTGTAAAGAGCACGTATACATTCTACGTGGACGTGAAGGAATCACCATTCTTGTCTTCTCTTGATGTTATCGGCGAACAAATGGTTCCTGCGTTTACGGCAAGTTCTTACACGTACGCTGTAAACGTGTTAGCCACAGTCTCTTCTATTACTCTGTCTTCCATTGTTTCTTCAGATGTGCCGCATGTTTCCCTCACGGTTGCGGCGCCTGATGGAACTAAGTCAATAACGAGTGAATCTTCACTAACGACTCCAGTTGCGTTAGATTACGGCGTCAATGCTTTGCTCGTAACTGTTTCTGGCGCGGAGGGCACGACTGTATATTCCATTTCAATTACTCGAGCAGACGCTTCATCGGTCACCGCACTTGAAATTGGCAACTATAAATGGGAGTCAGATCCCACCACCTCGGACGGCAGTCCATCAGAAAGTCCCTCATTCACCGATCCGACTGCATTCTCGAGCAATACATATATGTATAATGTGGATGTGCCGCAATACGTGTACGAGACTTTGATCACAATCACGCCGTCTTCATCTTCCGTCCTGTTTGTTGATGGAGTTGAGGTAACGTGTGATCAAGCCGATGTGAGTTGTTCTACTTCTGGTGCATACGCGTTACCACTACGAATCGATGAAGGTTTGAGCACGCACACGGTGACTGTTGTTCCTACGGATGGTTCCGGCCTCTCCTCTATTACTCTGCAGTCAGTTGCTGAGGGTCAAAACGTGGATGGCGGTTCGACGTACACGTTCACATTTACGAGGCCATATACTCCGAAACTCACGAGTATCGCTGTCGTGGACTCGAGTGACGCAGCGATTTTACTTTCGCCCTCGTTTTCAACATCCGTTTACGTCTACCGGTCTACAGTCGCTGCGACAAAATCTGAATTAGACATCTCTGTGGCATTCCTTAAAACTGGCGATGTTCCAGTCTCTGATGCTTTCGTACAATATGGTAGTCTCTCACGTATTGCTTTCCCAGAAAGTGGGCGTTTGACTGTGCCAGTTGCGGAAGGCACGACGACTGCAATTACGATAAC
>Ga0181564_10001435_pt1 | contig 21278 bp, 13 predicted proteins | sample 011ome_24_FD_134512 | JGI IMG/M metagenome (GOLD analysis project Ga0181564, IMG submission 134512) | Coastal salt marsh microbial communities from the Groves Creek Marsh, Skidaway Island, Georgia - 011513CT metaG (megahit assembly) | ecosystem: Environmental > Aquatic > Marine > Intertidal...
AGAAGTTCGTGTTAAGTTATTTAATACCTGTCCTTCAGGATCACGCTTAAATCTTTGATAATTTTTATTTGGTAAATAACCAATATTCATAGCGTTTAGAAATAAGCTTAATCCATCAAGGGGCATTTTCTGTCTAATTGTTAAATCCCAATCATGACTATTCCCACTAAATAAATCTGCTTCTGGGCGATTAGCTACCCTAGTAATTACATTACCCTGCATACGATAAGAAACACGTCCGGAAAAGCCTTTATAATCATAGCCAATCGACATATTAACTAAATGATTACCTTGTTGGATTAAACGCGCAGTTCTTAATGTATCAAATGGGACTGCTATTGGTATACAAAATCGCCCGCTACAATCTTGTTCTTGTTTATAATTTGTTTGTGCATAGTCCATTTCAGAAAATGAACGAGTATAGTTTATACTTAAAACAATATTACTCCACAGTTTTGGTAAGTACCATAAGTGTGATTGCCAGTCTAATTCTATACCTCTAATATGAGCAGGGTATGGATTGTTAAAAAAGGTAGTAATGCTAGCTTTTGAACTTGGAGCTTGAAAGTTTATTCTGTCCATTTCAGATAAGGATGGATAGATAATACTCTCATCTAGATTTTCATATAACCTGGCTTCGGAATAAAACATATTTTCAATTTCTTTGTAGAATGCACCAATTGTAAATAACCCAATCTGATTATTGTAAAAAGATAAATAAGCGTCAAAGTTATCAGATACTGCTGGTTTTAAATTTGGATTTCCTGCTCTACCTGATTCCGAAGAAGCTGAGTAGACACTTGGGACAATAGCGTTGTAGTCTGGCCTTGAGAGCGACTTGGTGTATGCTAACCTGAGGTCAATATTGGCGTTAATTTTGTACTGAAGTTGCACATTTGGGAACCAGTGATCGATATTTTTATCTATACTAGTCAATGAATCTGCAACAAATTGTACTTCAGGTGTGTCAAACTCTTCATTTGGAATACGGGCATTACCATCAATTGGATGAGTAGTAAGTGTCATATTTGCATCATAATCAGAATGTAAATTTTCATATCGTATACCACCCAGAACACGAAATTTATTCCATAGATTAAAATCTATCATTCCATAGAAAGCAGAAATAGTCTCTGTACCTATGTAATCATTTTTTCTTGTATCTGCTTTATGAAAACCCCATCCATCTATCCCATTTCCACTTGCTAAGCGAACATATTGGTCCATTAATTCTGTATCTATTACTTGGCTCATTATGTAATCGCCACCTAAATAGTTTGAACCTCTTCCATCGCCATACTCATAATTCTTAAAGTCTGAAAATAATGGCGGCCTTGTAGGATCCATGCCACGCTCTCTCATCCATTCTTCAGCTAGACTGTTTGAGAGAGTTGGATTCTCAGCAATCCGTGCAGTTATTCTGTCTTGCCCATTTTCTCTTTCAGAGGTTTTATATAGCCCCCCCGTTTTAAATTCACCAGTTATATTATTTGTTATGCCTATTGGAAAGGTTAAATCTAATTTGGCTACTTTTTGCCATTCTGAAAATTCTTGCCATTGGCGTTCACCTCGTGTTGGTGTAATATCAGACTCCAAGTATTCTGAATTGAATTCTAATTGATAAATATCTTCTGGTGTTAATAATAGTCTTTCATTAACAGGAAAATTTGTTAAAAATGGTGATATGGTTCCGTTTTGGAAATCAAAGCTATTATTTTGTCCATATCGTAAATCGGTATCTTTTTTACTTCTAGCACTTGATAAGCTGAAATTGACTTTCATAAAGTCAAGATCATTCTCGATTTGCAAGGCATTTATTAATAATTCTTTACTGCTAATATCTCTATCGGTATCGAATCGACGTTCTCCAACGGCAAGTAACAGTCTATCCAAATGTCCTGAATAATTGTTATTTGTAGTAGCATATGTATTTTGCAGAGCTATTTTGGTATTCGATAATTTAAAATCTAGAATTAAATTTCCACCAGTTTGTTCAGTTATACGAACTTGATCACCATATACAAAGCTATTCATTGCATACACTGCTTCACCATAGGGTAGTACTTCGTCTGTAACGTTCTGTATGCTATATCCAGCTTGTGAGTAATCCCCACCTCCATTACTTCTATTTGCATTTAATTGAACAAAAACACCAAGTTTATTCTTTAAAAATCTATTACTTACACTGCCCCAAATTTGATAATTATCTGCAGTTTCATCTTGAGTATTATAGCTTCCTTCCATTAAAAAATCGAAGCGTAAATCCTCTGGTGCTTCTTGCAGCCTTAAATTAACTGTACCACCGATTGCATTTGCGTCCATATCTGGTGTTATAGCTTTTGTAACATCAATACCGGCTAACATATTTGATGATATAAATCCCAAATTTGTAGCTCTATCATTCATAGAGGTTGATGGTAACTGAATTCCATTTACAGTAATTGCATTCATTGAAGCTTTAATGCCTCTCAATACAATTTTATCACCACCCTCAAGTGAAACACCTGGGAGTCTACTTATTGCTGTTGCAGCACTGGCATCGGGTAATTCTCGAATTTTTTCTGCTGAAACAACGTTTTTGATTGTACGAGAATTAATTTGTTCATTTATAGCACTTTTTTGACCAGAAGCTTGTGAACTTACTACAACTTCTTGTCCTTCAAGTGTTTGAGGTTTAAGCGTAAAGTTAATAACAGTAGTTTCCTCACTTATAACGTTAATAGTCCTCTCAATAGACTCATACCCTATGTAACTTACGATTAATATTTGCTCACCTACAGGTATACGGCGAATGATGTACTCACCGTACTCATCTGTCGAAGTTCCTAAACTTGTACCTTTGATTAATAAGTTGACACCAATTAGTGTTTCTCCATCAATGGATTCTGAAACAATACCACTAACATTACCAAATCGATTATTTTGGGATTGACCTTGGGCTTTTAGGCAAGTTGCAGATAGAACTGTTAACAGTAAATAGAGTAAAGATGTCTTAAGTGCATACATTATTTTTATTCACTTATTTTGGTTAGCTAAAATGTGAAAAAGGGCTTTTTTATAGTCTACTATCAATATAGATATTATGGGCAAATATCCAAATAAATCGTGCAAAATAAGACTCAAAATTTGAGCAAAATTTGCTCAAAAATGTACGCTCCTTTCAGATAGTATAAAATTAAAGTAGAAACAAATAAACGTAGTAACGATCTATTTAATTAAACTCATTTTTTTTACTTCACGAAATGCATCCGTTTGCATTTCATAAAAGTAAACGCCACTAGATAATGCGTCTGCGTTAAAGTATATATTATGATTACCTGCTACCTTTGTTTCATTCGATAATCGTTGTACGACTCTTCCTGTAATATCATATACAGTTATACGTACATGAGTATTATTAGGTATGGTAAAATTGATATAGGTTGAGGGATTAAATGGATTTGGATAATTTTGTGACAGACTATACCCAACAGGAATTTGTTCAATAATTTCATTACTAACATTATACGTAACATTTGCAGTATCTACGTAAGCACGTAACCACTGCAAAGCAGGCCTTTCTTCTCCATTACTCCTCATTAAATAAGCATCAAATTCATCTCTCCACATTCCTCTCTGCCACCCCCAAAATGTTACTCCCATTACAGATTGGTGTTCCCAGAATACTGGAAAAATACGCTGTATATCTTCTAATTGTTTTTCATCAGAAGCACTATTTGAACTTCCGGGAAGACCATCAATATCCATTTCAGTTGCTTGTATAGGCAGACCAGTGTCAGCTAACTTATTTAAAATATTTTTCATACTTGTGGCTGAGCCTCGGGTACTAAAAGCGTGAGCTTGAACCCCTATAGCATCTATTAGACCTCTATTTTGAAGTAATTTTATTATTTTAATATAACTATCAGCCGCTGTAGGATTACCCATGATCCCATAATCATTTATCATAAGTGGAGTAGTTGGAAAGTGTTTTCTAGCCATCTCAAATGCGGTAATTATCCAGTCATATCCAGTTTTGCCAGTACCGCCCAAGGCATCGATATAATTTGCAGGACCTTCTGTACCATTAGGACGATTATGACCAGCCAAAGATTCATTTACTACTTCAAGATAATCGATATCCGGATATCTTTCAGCGACTGCATCCATCCATTCTTCAATCTCCACTAACTGTTCTTCTGAGCTTAGATTATTAATCCAGTTAGGTTGTTGATTTCCCCAAATAAGTACATGAAATCTGAAAGGATATCCATTTTCCTTAGCAAAGTTGTACCCTTGGTCTAAATATGTCCAATTCATGACATCTCGAACCCTTTCGATACTTCCCCATTTTCCTGCATTTCCAGGCACAATCTGATTCCAGTAATAGGTAAAGTATTTATCCCAGTCAGCAACTGATCTAAAGTTATTACCTAACCATTTAGTTTTATTTGTGGCTATAGGCTCCTTAGGTTCGACGGGCGGTTCCAATGAACCAGCTTCAGACTTGTTTAAGTTATCAACGGTGTAGTAATAAGAAGATAGGCCAAAAGCTATTTTATCTATTTTTAATCCGATTTCACGCGCACCAATCTGAAATATTTTGTTTAGGCTATCGGGGTTATCTAATATTATTGGTTGATAAAACTCGGATGTATTTCTATTTAAAATCACCCATTTCCATGTTTGGTGTCCTACATAACCTTTACTTCTGACGATCGAACCTGGAATATCAAATCCTGCATTAGCAAGATCGTCTACTATTGTCCAATATGCAGCAGTGTTTGGACTAAACTGGCCAAAGTTTTTTGGTAAAAACCAGCTATCATTTTCAGTTGAATCAGCACCTACCCAAATTCGGGCAAATATATCATAAGCACCTGTATCCGGAAAATTCAATTTATAGCTAGCAGTGCGATTATTTCCAGGAATGGAGTCATTTCCGGTACTTTCATTATAGTCGGTTGAGATAGTTATGTATGTATTCCCATCATCATTATCAGTTTCAGTAATCCACTCACTACCTTTTATTCCACTTTCAGCTTCAAGTACAATGGGCTCTCCAACGATTCTAGGATACGATATACTAAAATCATCAATCCAAATTGTGTCTCCTATATTTTCACTGAAATTAAAGTGTATAGGAGCCCTTGCTAGAGTGTCATTATTATCAACTTCAAATTCAAAGCTATATTCAGTCCAAGTAGTTCCAATATCGACTTTACCTACTCTACCTAGTTCACCAGAATAATCTGGCCTTCCAATTGTTATATTTGCTATGGACCCGTTAGATGAGGCTTTTAGCCATACTTTGTAGGTATGTGTTCGCCCTGGCACCAGTTTTATTGGTTCATTTACAGCTTGAATATTCCATTGATTTGCTCCAATACTACCAACTACAACCTGTAATGCTTTTTCACCTGCATGAACATGCTGGTCTGTTATTCTAAATTCAGCTTCAGTGTCCGCAGCAACGATTAAGCTCCAATCACTGATATCCGTTGAGTCACCAACATTAGCGTTTTCAAAGCCACCATTACTATTTAAAATGATTTGTTGTGCATAACCATTTTTGCATAATATGGCCAATGAAAAAATGCAAAGCCAAATTATTTGACCACGACTTCCTAATTTAATTCTTTTTAAATAGACTGATAATTGGTGTAACATTAGGTTCATGATTAGTTTTATAGTTCACTTTCTGCAAGTTTAAGGATAGAAAAGAAAGCGTCTTTAGGGTTATTTTGGCGGTCAAATAATAATGGATAGTTTACTCTTTCAGAGGGTAAATAATTAAGCCATGAATTATGATCAGATATTCCCCAAAATGTCACTCTTTTAATAATGTCTCTTTGGCTGAGATATAATTCAAAAAGTTCTTCATATGTGTTGGTTAATTCTTTTTCAATATTTTTTGGGAGCCCATCTATGTAGATATTTGTATCCGAATTTAAGGTTCCATTGTCATCTCTGATTTCAGGTAATACATTTATATCAAGCTCAGTAATCATTATATCTATACCTAGTAAGGAAAGCTCTTCAATAGATTTCTCAATATCGTTTATTGAGGGCATATTAGTAAGTTTGTAATGACTTTGTGAACCAATTCCAGTGATTGGAATACCTGCATTAAGCATATTTTTTATGGCCTTGGTTATACCATTTCTTTTTGCGGTATCCTCCATATTGTAATCATTATAATATAAATGAGCTTCACTGTCCGCTTCTCTTGCATATTGAAATGCCTTTGCTATGTAATCTTCACCGATTATTTGATACCATCTTGATTCTCTATAGCTTCCATCTTCATTGAAGGCCTCATTTACAACATCCCAAGCATCAACCCTTCCTTTATATCTGCCTATAATAGTATAGATGTGTTCTTGCATTCTTTTTAGTAAAATTTCTCTACTCACAGAATTACCATCATCATCTTCAAATACCCAGTTTGGTGTTTGATGGTGCCATATTAGTGTATGGGCAACTATAAATTTATTATGTTCATTTGCTAATTCTACAAACTGATCAGCAGTTGTAAAATTATACACACCAGGTTTTGGATGAATTTCTTCCCACTTCATTACATTTTCTGGTGTAAATGCATTAAAATGCTCTAGAGCTAGTTGTAAACTTTCTTTATCTGGTACAATTGTATTGGCTATGTAATAACCTCTACGATCTGCTCGGACGGTGTCTGCTAAATGTGAATTCTCAACGGATATAATTTGTGCACGATTTAAAGCTGTACCAATGAAGAATGCATCTTCATATGCTTTATATAATGATTTCTCGTTGTGATAATGTGCAGCTACTGATACCAATAAAGTGACCATTATAGCATACTTTATGCGATCAAGTTTCATTTATTTATCCGTTATTTTTCAAATCTAGTTCAATTTCTACCATTTTTTCATCTGTAATTGGATAAAATAAGACTAGAAAACCACCAATTATTCCAAATAATGCAGGAAAAACACTCATCAACATTTTTATACCAAGTAATGTTGATTCAGTCTGAATTTCATTGGCAACGAAGCCATACCCCTCCAGAACCCAACCAACTATGGTTCCTCCAGCAGTCAGTCCCATTTTTAATGCAAATAGTGAAGCAGCCATGATTAAAGCAGTAGATCTACGTCCAAATTTCCATTCACCATAGTCAGCAGTATCAGTATACATTGCCCATTGTGTTACAGAAACAGAACCAAAGAAAAAAGAGACCAGCGCATTTAATGTGTAAATCAGGATGATATTCTCAGGGGCAAGAAAATAAAATAGTAACGAGCAGATTGCGCTCATAATTAGAAATCGAGAATAGATAGTTTTTTTTGAAAAGTATTTATTGATTCGACTAGTTAATAAAGCTCCTATAAACGTTGCAACAGTACCCACACCGATAAACGATGAAGTAAAAAGTGCGTAACCTAAATCGATATTCATACCCAATAAATTAAGTTCTTGATTACCCACAAAATATCTAAAATAATAAGTAGTAGATGAACCTCTCATAACTATAAAAGTCAGCTGAAAGAAGGTTGCTAGACCCATTAGAATCCATGGTTTATTCTTCATGAGGTCCTTTAGATCATCTTTAATTCTATTTTGTTTACTAACTTTGGGCAAAACACGTTCTTTCGTTAAGGAAAAAGTTCCAAATAATAATGCCGCCGCAACTATGCCATACAGCACCATCACCATCCTCCAGCCGATAGCTTCATTACCAGAACCAAAGTATTCCACCAAGCCTAAGGTTACAGCGCCTGCTATAAATTGCCCAATGAAAGCAAATGCGAATCTATACTGAGAAACTGAAGTCCTTTCAGCAGAATTTGGTGTTATTACACCCATTAAAGCAGCATATGGTACATTCACACCTGTATACATCATCATAAGCAGTATATAGGTAACGTAGGCATAGATTAAGTTTCCAGATGCACCAAAATTTGGGGTATTAAATGCAAAGAACCCCGCTAAACCTATAGGTATAGCGAAACCAGCAATATAAGGGCGAAATTTACCCCATTTTGTGTCTGTACGGTCGGCGATCATCCCCATTAACGGATCATTTGCAGCATCCCAAAATCTTGAAAAAAGCATCATAGTACCCATTGCTGCTGGTGCTAATCCAAACACATCTGTGTAAAAAATTGGCATGAAGACAACAAACGTTTGGAAATAAAGATTGGAAGCCATGTCACCAAGACCATAACCAAGTTTTTCTTTTTTACTTAGATATTGCTTTAGTTCAGCCATAAATAAATTCATTTTAGGTTAGTTACTTTCAACAAGCTGAATGATTGAATCTACAATCGGTTTAGCTTCACCGTTTCTATCAAATAAAAGAGGATAGTTTGTTCGATTAGGTACTGGCCATTCATTTTTCCATGAGTCCCCGTCAGTTACACCCCAAGTAGTAACTCTATTAATCTTATTTGAATGTTCTAAAAATACTTTATGAAGCATCTGAAATTGAACAATTTGTTTATTCTGAATTGTGTCAGGTAAAAAACTTTTATATGGGTTCAATTCATTATTCGATGACTCATTCACATTGAGATCGGCACCTTGATATCCTGACGGATTTGGTAATACATCAATATCTAATTCAGTGATTGCGATGTAACCTAATTCTTTAAATTTTTTAATACTCTCTTCAAGTTCTTCTTCAGTTGGGTAGTCAAGACCCCAGTGTCCTTGCATCCCTATTCCAGTTACTCGTATACCTTGATTTTGAATCTCCTCTATAAGTTCAACAGCACCATCTGCTTTTGATGCTTTATGTAGGTTATAATCATTATAATACAATTCAGCATTTGGGTCTGCTTCATGGGCAAATTTAAATGCTTGGGCTACATAGTCTTCACCAATTATTTGGTACCATAACGAGTTTCGCAAAGAACCATCATCGTTCAAAGCTTCATTAACAACATCCCAAGCATTAATTTTTCCTTTATACCTTCCGACTACCTTATATATATGGTTTTTCATTCTAATCAGTAATTCTTCACGAGAAAGTTTAGTGCCATCTTTGTGAAAAAATACCCAATCTGGGATTTGATTATGCCAGATTAAAGTGTGACCAACCATATGCATGTCATTTGACATCCCGAATTCAACAAATTTGTCAGAAAGATCGAAATAGAAACTATCGGGAGATGGTTGTAAATACATCCATTTCATTTCATTTTCTGGTGTAATTGAATTGAAGTGATTTTTTAAAATCGGAATAGCACGCTTGTCATTATCAGTAAATTGATCACTATTTAGGGCAGCCCCATAAAGGAATTTACCATCAAATGAAGTTTTAAGTGTTTTCTTGGTTTCTGTGTTCGCTCCACAGGCTAATGTTACAATACATACTATAAATACAACATGTAACTTGTTCTTTATAGTTTTTACCGATTGACTCTTTTTATTCTTTTTCAAATTAACGGGACCCTTGAATGGTTTTAATACTACCATCATAGTTATACTCTAATTCAATTACTTTCATGCTTCTTAACCAAGTTATACCATTGGAGGGTAAGCAGTCATGATGGAATAAATACCATTTATTTTTAAACTCAAGGATACTGTGGTGAGTAGTCCAACCAATAACAGGTGTCAATATTATACCTTGGAATACAAAAGGACCATAGGGATTATCTCCAGTTGCATAACAGATTTTATGAGTATCCCCTGTCGAGTATGAGAAATAATATTTATTCTTATACTTATGCATCCATGATGCTTCAAAAAACCTTCTATCTGTATCTCCTTGAGTAATTGATTCACCATTTTGATCAATAATTAGAATATCTTTTGGTGTTTCTGCAAAACCTGACATATCATCGCGCATTTTTGCGATTTTGGGGCCTAAAGCAGGAGAACTATTTCCAGGAAGTTCGTTGTTATTGTTATAAATATTATTTCGATATTTTTCTAGTTGCCCACCCCACAAACCGCCAAAATACATGTAAAAATTATTGTCATCCTCAAATAAACATGGATCAATACTAAAACTTCCAGGTACAGGATCGGGTGATGGAATGAATGGCCCAACAGGATCTTTAGATGTTGCGATCCCAATTCGAAAAATCCCATCTCTATCTTTTGCACTAAAATACAGATAATAGGTATTGTTTTTAAAAGCAACATCTGAATCCCAAAGTTGTTTTGAAGCCCATTGTATATCCTTTAAGTCTAGAATTTTACCGTGATTTTTAATAGGTCCATTAATGTCATCCATTGAAAACGCATAATAATCTTTCATATTGAAATGATCACCTTTATCATTTTCTACCACATTACTGTCCCAATCATGAGAAGGATATATATACAATTTCTCATTAAAAACATGCGCAGAAGGATCTGCCATGTAGTCATTTGGAAATAAATATCTAGCTTCTTTCATTTAGAAAATTAAATGAATTTATTGATAAGATTTTCTAACAACTCTTGTTTACCACTTATGGGTTGTATGTTTTGATTTTGTAAGGCATGTTGGAAAAGGTCTTCGAGTTTGAACTTACCTTCCTCAAATTCCTTTCCACTACCAGTGTCGAAAGAGTAATACCGCATTTTTCTAAGGTTCACAAACTCAGAATTTTCAAGTATATCATTGGCAACAAGTAAAGATCTTGCGAAAACATCTATACCGCCAATATGCGCATAGAATAAGTCTTCAAGGTCAGTTGAATTTCGACGTAGTTTTGCATCAAAATTAATTCCACCACCTTTAAGTCCTCCAGATTGTAACAAGACGAGCATAGCTTGAGTTATCTCAAATAAGTCAACAGGAAATTGATCTGTATCCCAACCATTCTGATAGTCACCGCGGTTAGCATCAATACTACCTAGTAATCCATGATTTGCCGCAACTTGTAATTCATGCTCAAAGGTATGTAAGGCAAGAGTTGCATGATTAACTTCTATATTTAGCTTAAAATCATCGATTAAATCATATTTTTGAAGAAACCCTATAACTGTTGAAGCGTCGAAATCGTACTGGTGTTTTGTTGGCTCCATAGGTTTAGGTTCAATAAAGAATGTACCCTTAAAGCCATTTTTTCGAGCATAATCTTTACACACATGTAAAAAAGTTGCTAAATGATCTAGCTCACGTTTCATATTTGTATTAAGCAGCGACAAGTAGCCTTCTCTGCCACCCCAAAAGACATAATTTTCACCACCTAACTTAATTGTTGCATCTAGTGCATTTTTTACTTGTGCACCAGCAAAAGCAACTACATTAAAGTCAGGATTTGTAGATGCGCCATTCATGTATCTTGGATGTGAAAAAAGATTTGCTGTTCCCCATAGTAACTTAACACCTGTAATGTCTTGTTTCTTTTTTGCGTAGTCAGTTATAAAATCTAGTCGTTTACTAAATTCTTCTAAGCTTTCACCTTCATCAATTAAATCCACATCATGAAAGCAATAATAAGACAAGTCTAATTTTGTGATAAATTCAAATGCAGCATCCATCTTATCTGTCGCTCTTTTATAAGGGTCTTCTTCCTTTAGCCATGGAAATGTTTTGGTACCAATACCAAATGGATCACTACCGACACCGGTAAGTGTATGCCAATATGCAACAGCAAATTTGAAATGTTCTTGCATTGTTTTGCCAGCTACCACCCGATTTTTATCATAAAACCTATACGCTAATAGATTATCTGTGTCTTTACCTTCATATTTAATTTTAGAAATACCCTCAAAATATTCGCGATCTCCTATTATTGGCCTCATAATATAGTATGGTGTGTGTTATGGTTAATTATCAATAAATGAATGTTTTGAAATGGTTTCTTTCCATCCTTCAAATGATTCTTTATACATGCTGCAAAGCTCAGAGTTTGGCTCTATTACTTCTAGTAATTGTAAGTCATCAAAAGCCTCTTCCATAGTTTCAAAAATCCCAAAGCCTAATGCTGCACCTCGTGCTGCACCAGTAGCTCCATCTGTATTGAATATTTCTAATGGGGTGTCTGTGACATTTGCAAATATAGTTTTGAAAATATCACTTAGAAATAAGTTTGCGTTGCCTGCTCTAATTGTATTTCTATTTATGTTTAGATCTGATAGCATTTCAAATCCTAGATTAAGAGCATATATAATTCCTTCTACTGCTGCTCTTAGTATATGTCCAGTTTCATGTTTGTTAAAATCTAAATTTAAAAGATGGGACCCGATTAATTTGTTTTCAAAAATTCTTTCCGACCCATTTCCGAATGGGAGGCATAACAAACCTTCAGCACCAACGGGTACAGATTTTACCATCTCATTCATTTCAGCATAATCAATATTTAGATTCTTAGTATTAAGTAATTTTTTGAGCCAACTATACAATATACCAGTTCCATTCACACAGATTAAAACACCGTTTGAAGGTTTGTTTTGAGCATCATTTACATGTACAAAAGTATTAATGCGAGATTTAATATCATATGTTTTTTTATTTGAGACAGCATAGATTACTCCTGAAGTACCAGCTGTTGCTGCTATCTCACCTTCATTAAGTACATTAAGTGAAAATGCATTGTTAGGTTGGTCCCCTGCTCTGTAGGTAATTTTAACATCTTCATTCAATCCAAGTTTTGTCGCAAGTTTTTTTTGAACTTTTAAAGCGCTACCTATTGAAGGTACTATTTCAGGAATTAGATCTTTAGAGATATCGTACTCGTTTAATACTTCTTCACTAACACATTCATTTACATAATCCCAGAAAACACCTTCCGAGAGTCCTGATTTTGTTGTAGTGATTTCACCAGTTAGTTTCATGACAAAATAATCACCGGGTAACATTATTTTATGCATCTTATCAAAGATTTCAGGCTCATTAAATTTTACCCATGCTAATTTTGAGGCGGTAAAATTACCTGGTGAATTCAAAAGGTGAGTTAAGCAATAATTTTGTCCTATTGATCTAAAAGCTTTTTCACCTAAGTCAACAGCCCGACTATCACACCATATTATGGAAGGCCTTAATAACTTTTTCATTTTATCTACAACAACCAATCCATGCATCTGATATGATATGCCAATGCCCAAGATAAGTTTGGTGTCAATAGTTTTTTGCTTGATTAAAATTTCATAAGCTTCCAAAAATTTTTCCCACCAATCTTCAGGATTTTGTTCAGCCCAACCTGACTTTGGAGATGTAATTCTCATCTCAATTTTAGGATGAGATATAGACCCTATTGTCTGTCCTTTTATTGGATCATACAATGATAATTTAATAGAAGAGCTACCTAGATCAATTCCTAAAAACATTTATATTTTGTTATTTTAAGCCGTTTAATACCTAGACTTGTTTGTTAATTTGATCCTTAATATGTAACAAAACCGATAATATTCTAATGTAGGTAAATAGGTTGACAAAAAATAGTAACTGAGCAAATTTTCCTTCTGAACAGCTAAAAATTTGCTCATATTATTTGTTTTATGGTTAACATTTATTACTATAAAACAAATCAAAATTTAATTTTTTACCATGACTTTAAATCGTCGAAAATTTTTAATGAAGTGTGGTGCCTTAGGGTTGACAGCAAGTGCGATACCAGCTTTATTCTATTTGGGTAATGATGATAAAAAAAAGAATATAATATTTATTATAGTCGATGATTTACGACCCCAACTTGGGGCTTATAGAGAGTCATTACAATTACATGGGAATAACTTAATTCAAACCCCAAATATTGATCTATTAGCTAAGGATGGTACTGTATTTGAAAGAGCATATTGTTCAGTGCCAGTTTGCGGAGCATCTAGGCTCAGTTTGTTGACAGGTTCAAGACCTTATAAATTACCAAACCAACCATATGGACGACATTGGGCTTATTACTCAAGACTAAATCTTGAAGCTACCGCATCACACTATGATTTTACTGAACCTGCCGGACTTAATAATCCTGGAAATAGTGTAACCTTGCCACAGCATTTTAAAAATAATGGTTATAAAACATTATCAATTGGGAAAGTATATCATAATGTTGATGATGATAAAGAGGCTTGGGATGATTTAGTGAAATTACCAGGTGAGAATTGGCGTGATATACCTGCATTTGAGATAGGAACAGAGGAAAAAGATGATGACTATTATGTAGATGGTAGAACTACAAAATATGTTATGGATAAGGTAGTGGATTTAAAAGAAGATAATTTCTTTTATGCTGTTGGTTATGCTAGACCTCATCTACCGTTCAATTGTCCAAAAAAATATTGGGATATGTATCCTGAAGAAGAAATTGAATTGCCACCAAATTTTACAAATCCAGTAAATGCACCTGATGAATCTATACATAATTTTGGTGAGTTACGAAATTACACTGGGGTAGAATTCAGTGATGAATCTCAGAATTATGTTACTGATGAATATGCCAAACAATTAATTCGTGGATATTATGCTTGCACAAGTTACGTTGATGCTCAAATAGGTAGATTATTGGATAAATTGAAAACAACGTACAACAACAAAGGGGAATCACTTTATGATCAAACTACAATTGCATTAATTGGTGACCACGGTTGGAATTTAGCCGAACATAATTTGTGGTGTAAACACTCAAATTATAACACTTCTATTCAATCACCTTTAATTATTCGTGATCCTGATATTAAGGGTGGAAAAAAAGCTAATGCTCTAGTAGAATTTGTAGATTTATATCCAACATTCAGTGATTTAGCTGGTTTAGAAAGGCCGAAACCTACTATTGATAATGATGGATCTGTATTCAGTCTACATGGGACAAGTTTAGTATCATTAATGCAAAATCCAGATCAAGAATGGAAAAAAGCAGTATTTAGTAGATATCATTATGGTGATACTATACGTACAGATCGATATACTTATTCAGAATTTGTTAATCAAAGTGATAGTGTACTAAATGTTATGTTATTTGACCATGTAAAAGACCCTCACGAAAATTATAATATAGCAGACATTAATCCTGAACTAGTGAATGCTTTAAGTGAATTACTTGGTAATGGTGCTATAGCAAAGCGTAATGCATGGCGAAAATTTGTTGATACTTCAGAAAAAAATAAGCCGGTACTTAAAGATTTAAATTTACCGAAAGCAATATATCCAGCTAAAAATTATCCTGGTAACGGTCAGGCACGCTAATTGTATACATCAATCTATATTTGTTTCTTCTAGTCAAAAGATCTTACATATTGTAAGAAAAATTATTTTTTATGAAAGTCACATTAGAAACTATTTCAAAAGAAACCGGATTCTCTGTTTCTACTATTTCACGAGCACTAAGAGCTGAGGGTAGAATATCAGAAGTAAATAGAAAAAAAATACTTGTAAGTGCACATAGACTTGGATATCCACTACCAGTAAGTAGAAATAAAAATCGTGAAAATCGATTACCTTATTTTGCACTCATAACAGATTATAAGACAGGTGAGTTTTATTCTTCATTTTCTGTTGGATTTGTGAATGCTGCAAGAAAAAAAAATATCTCAATCAGTCTTTTTAGTATTAAACCAAATTCGAATGCTTTATTTGAATTAATTAATGATCTACAGTCTCTAGGCTTTGCAGGAGCAATTATATTCGTTCCAAAATTAAAACAGGAACAATATGAACATCTGCTAATTTCTACTCCAACAGATTTTCCAATAATTTCTTGTTCCAATATTGATAATTCTGTCATTGATACTGTAACATTTGATGCATATCAAGGTGCAACATTAGTAGCAAAGCATTTTCATGAAAGTGGATTCGAAAAGTTTGGCATTATTGAAGGTCCAAAGATTATGCCTGAATCAAGATTTAGAACAAATGGTTTTAATGATTTCATTAACCATGTAGCGCAAAAAAAAATACTATGGAATTTTCAAGGAGATTATTCTATAGAATCGGGCTCAGACGCATTCTACGCTTACAATAAATTAAATATTAAAAACAAACCAGACGCTATTTTTGTGACTAATGACGCTATGGCTATTGGTTTTATGGAAGCTGCAAGAAGAGAAGGAGTTAGTATACCAGAAGATGTTGCAATTTGTGGGTATGATAATCTACCTGCTTGTGACAATCACTTCCCAAAAATATCTTCTGTAGATACTAACTATGAGCTGTTAGCTGAGAATACAATTGACAACTTATTATCCCGCGTTAATAAAAATAAAGCACATCAAGGAATTGTTAGTTTAATTCCTGTTCAATTAGTAGTAAGAGAATCAAGCCAAAACAATTACAGTGATGATTGAGTATTACAGTAGGAAAAAATTTGTTAGTAAATTTGGTAAAGCAGCTTTAGCCTCTATATTTTTAAATAATTGCAAGAATAAAATACGTGATACAAATATAGTATTTATACTGTCCGATGACCTTTCAAAGTATGATGTTAGTTGTTATGGTAATTCAGCAATTAAAACCCCAAATATTGACAGAATTGCAGAAGAGGGTTTAAAATTTCATAGGGCATACACTCCAACAGCCATGTGCGCACCAGCTAGAGCATCATTATATACTGGTTTATATCCTCACAGAAATGGGGTCCATATGAATCATGGTAGTACAAAATCTTCTGTCTCGTCTTTACCCATTTATTTAAATGAACTAGGCTATAGAGTGGGTTTATCAGGAAAAAAACATATCTATCCGTTAGATGTGTATCCTTTTGAGTATATGAGTGATGATAAAGATTCTATTGATGACTTTATCGGAAAAAATGATACTCCATTTTGTTTGATTTTTGCGTCAAATGAGCCTCACGGACCTCATAATAAAGGAAATTATAGTCAAAAAGATGTTTCTGTTCCACCTTATCAAATAGACACTCAAGAGACTAGGGAATTATTAGCAAACTATTATGCTGATATTGATATTCACGATAAGGAAGTTGGGGTAATTCTTGATTTACTTGACAAACATAATCTTACATCTAATACAATGGTATTCTTTGCAAGTGATAATGGATTTGAATTATTTGCTAAATGGACATGCTATGAGGCGGGCTTAAATGTTCCTTTTTTGGTTCGTTGGCCTAATAAAATTAAGCCAGGTACCAAAACTAATGCAATGATTAGTTTTGCTGATTTTGTACCTACTCTTATTGATATTGCTGGAGGTCAAGTCCCTCGCTATTTAGATGGGAAGAGTTTCAAAAGTGTACTACTAAATGAAAAGTTAACTCATCATAAGTACATATATGGTACACATACAAATAGAGGTATTTGGTCTGGAGAGACTTATCCAATTCGTTCAATTAGGAATAAAAGGTATAAATACATTCAAAATTTATATTCTGAAGGTAAGTTTACCTGTATACCTACTAATGGTTGGGATTACAATGAAAAAAATGCTAGTGAAGTTTTTAAGTCTTGGAAGAAGAAAGCACTAACGAATGATTTTGCAGCAAAAAGAGTTATACTTTTGCAAAAAAGACCACCAGAAGAATTATATGATCTAGATAAAGATCCATATGAACTTAATAATATTATTAACAAAAAAGATGTGAGTGATATTGTAGTTGAACTAAAATCAGAAATCCAATCATGGATGGAACAACAAGGTGATTTTGGTTTAGAATCAGAACTACAAGTAGAAAAAAAGCCTCCTAAAAAAGCAGATTATTAATTTTTTTTTCAAATTACATGTACCCATAGCTTTCTTTGGTGCTGTCGCCAAGATCAATTCTGTCGTAGAGAAGCTGTATACCTAGTATAGAAACTCCAAAGAGTACTGCTCCGACCATTAATACTACATTTTCAAGGCCTACATAATTGAAGGATATACGAAGTAAAACGGTTGTTATGACGAAGCCAGTATTCCGAATAATGAGACTGTAGCGATCGGTGAATTTAAGTGAGGCTACTAGTATAAGTACATCGACCATGATTAAGATGTCAAAGAAATCATGATAAAATACGGTATTAAAATCTATTAGTTTTTGTTGGCCATCTATAACAATATTGTAAATATCTAAAGACCATTTGAAAAAGCTAACACCTGCTAAGCCAATAAATACAGGTACTAATAATAAACAAAGAAGTTTCTTATAGCTTTTGAATTTTGTTAAGGATTCTGAGGGTTGGTGTACTTTTCTTTTTAAGAGGAAATAGCGGTATAAGAATATGAGAAAGAATAGAACGATTATTCCGAGTATATCGTAAAGTAGAGGTAAGTTTTTTACATCAAATAGGACATGTTCTTCAATATTAATATTTGAAATATCTTTGAATACCCGCCTTATAAGTATAAGAGAGATGATTTCAAACTGTTTACCTATCGAAATCGAAAAAGAACGAGGGAGATAATAGATTAGTAGGTATACTTCATAAATAAGTATAAAAGAAAAAGGGGTATATACCGCAGAAATGGGATTTCTTAAATATTCCTCAAATCCTGGTATATAAATCCAACCAAGATAGGTTGTCAGAAAAATAAGGGTCAGGTGAAATAAAAAACCAATAGACGCAATAATGATGACCCAAGATTCAAGTTTGTTCTTGAGGCGTTCATTAAAAAAATTGGTAAAAAGTGCGTCAATTTGCATAGATGAACTCAAATAAGACTATATGAATTAGTCTTTATAAGTACATTATATATAATTATTAATCTAATCTGAAATAATAGTCTCTTTTCTGACAAAGTACAGTATTCAATAACTCAACAATATCCGTTTACTCTACGTCATTAACTAATTGTAGTACCTTTTTAAGTGTTTCTGGATCAATAATGGGTTCCATCTCAGGGTCTGTATTAGATGCTTTTGCTGAAAGATGCAAAGCTAGGAAACCCTTATCCAAGAAATAATGTGCATTTCTATGATTAATCCCACCACCAGGCATGATATCTATTTTTCCAGCTACATAGTTTTGCCATTCTAGTAGCTTATCTAGTCCCATTACAGCATTAGCTGCCTGTCCAGAACTCAATATTCTATTAAATTTAGCATCAATTAATACATCTAGTGCCTTATGTGGTTGTGATATACGATCGAAGGCTCTATGGAATGTAATTTCTAAGTGTTCACATTGAGATCTCCATTCATTTAGCAAGATAGGGTCAAGGGTTCCATTTGAGTTAAGATGTCCGACAACTATCCCCGAAATAGGGAGTATTTTAACCTGTTCTATTTGATGTTGGATGGTATTTATTTCGGATGAGGTATAATTAAAATCTCCTGCACGAGGGCGAATTAAAATGTGTACAGGAATATTAAGTTCACTAGTAACTTTTTCAATTAATGGATAGGACGGAGTTAATCCATCTAATCGTAAATCTTCGCATAACTCAACCCGAGAGGCTCCTAATTCTTGCGCTACTCTGGCGGAGAAAAAACTATTGGCACAAACTTCAACATTCATACAGTCTGTTTTTATATGATATAACGCTTTGCAGCAGCTAAAATGGTTATTACTTGAACTTTTTCAATTCCATTACCCTCCTGATAAAGGAGATGTAGAGTGTTTTGTAACTCATTCTCTGTAGTAATTGAGGGTAAGAGCGCTTTTGCATAGTTATCTAATTCCAAGCGTAGATTTTGTTCTGTAGACAACCAATAATCGATAGGGGTCATAAAATTAGGATTTGCAGTGCTGCTTCGAAATTGAATTTTCTCATAGACTTTCCATAACCATGTATTCAATGGCATCGATTTACTGCCTATTTTAATGTTTTTATCCGTCACTTTTGCCCTGGTTTTTTCCCAAATATACTGAGTTGATTCTGGATAATAATTCTTCATCCAGTGAATATATAAACGATGGTTGGCTCTCATCTTAACGGGTAATCGAAGGCAAAAATCAAAGAAATCGAGATCGGTAAAAGGAGAATAGCTTTCTGTTTTATTATATACCGAAAGTAAGCCCATGTTCATTCCATATAGGCCTCTAAGCATCATTTTATGATGTTCTTCGTTGGGATATTGTGAAGCAAAACCAAGTTCAGTTAATTTGTGAAAAAAACGGGTAGAACTTGCGCCACTATAGGCTGGAAATTGAGTGGGATTGTGTTGAGTTTGTAGATAACTACCAAGTACAACGTCACCCAACATCCCAGTATGTAGTAGTCCAAATTGATTTAAATTTACCTGTTCTAGACTCCTATGGGTATGTGCTTGTCCATAGTAGTAGACATTACCACCTGTATTCTTTGTGATGATGTCCATGTCCAACAGCATTTCCCCACCATCTAAGGGCAGGAAATTCCATTGATGTTCTAGATCATGACTTATTTTTTGGGCAATTTTTTTATCCAACGAATCACTTTGACCAAACGTAAGATTTGTTTGTTTTGTATAACCAAGTGAGTGAGCTACCCAACTGGTCATACGTGAGTCTAAGCCTCCACTTAGAGCAACTAAATGTTGGCGACCCATGTCTTGATCTACAGAAAAGCCTCTGTGGATAGATTGTTGAAATAAGCGGTTTACTTCTTCGGCAGCTTCATCAAATCCAATGTCATAACTCTCTAAGGGTAATTGGTATATAGAACGTATTTGTAATTCACTAGTTGGTCCAACGAATTCAGTTTTTTGAACACTTGCTAACACTCCAACATGACCTATGGGAAGTCTATAAATTCCTTTAATAATGGTGTGTTCTTCTAAAGAATAACCATAGGATAGGACGTGATATACCGCGAGTGGGTTAAGCTCTAGGTGAATTTGTTGCCCAATTTTTTGTGCAAGGCTATCATATGAATTTGAGATATGCCATCCCTGTTTTGTTTGAGCATAGTACAATGGTTTTGTGCTTAAAGGATCGGTATACAAAAGCCATTGGGAGTATTGTTTAGACCAATAAACACCCGCAAAACTACCTCGAAGTTTTACCGGTGCATCTAGGTAATGTTTTCTGAAAAAGGATGATAAATCCTGTTTATCTCTGTCATTTTTTTGAGTATGAAAGCCAGAAAATACAAATAGCTCATGCTCATTTTTTTCAATACTAGAATATCTATCCCAATGAGGATTTATAGGATGAATTATTCGTAATTCATCTTGAGTATGGTCATTCGAAAAGTAGGGTATATGAATGTAGAAGTAGGACAAGGCTAGACTAGATTAGAATAATGGTCATTTCTGCCAATACGATTGCATCGTTTTAAAAAAAGTCCGGTCATAGATGTAGATGCTTCCAATTTGTGTAAAAAGGACAAACAATAAAATGATGAGTGTACCGACATAATTAGGTAAGGTGAACATAGGCTTAACTATAAAATGAACACTGAAGCCTAATAGTAAATAGCTAAATAACGGACGATAAAATTGCTCTAGATATTGTCTAAATGACATAGGTAACATGGTTCTAATCTGGAACCACCACAATGGATATAATAGACCAACAGATAGCCC
>Ga0181564_10001441_pt1 | contig 21242 bp, 21 predicted proteins | sample 011ome_24_FD_134512 | JGI IMG/M metagenome (GOLD analysis project Ga0181564, IMG submission 134512) | Coastal salt marsh microbial communities from the Groves Creek Marsh, Skidaway Island, Georgia - 011513CT metaG (megahit assembly) | ecosystem: Environmental > Aquatic > Marine > Intertidal...
GATGTCGATCATGGAAGCTTCATCGACGACGAAGTAGTCGCCTTCGAGCGGCTTTTTCGCACCTCTCGTAAATCCGTTTTCGGGCTGATACTCGAGGGTGCGATGAATCGTGGAAGCTTCGATGCCAGTGCTCTCAAAGAGTCGCTGCGCAGCCCGGCCTGTTGGTGCGCAGAGCACGGGTTCGACTTTTTTTCCCCGCAAAATCTCGAGAACAGCGCGGAGGATGGTCGTTTTGCCCACTCCGGGACCACCGGTGATGACAAACACTCGATGCCGGGTCGCTTCGAGAACGGTGGCAGCCTGCTCATCCCCGAGAGTCATATTTTCGTGTCGCTCAAACCAGGCGATTGCTCGATTGGCTTCCACTTCCGGAAGGGTCGTCTCTTTCTCCGCGAGGGCCTTGATTCCATCGGCAACGGTTTGCTCAGCCAATGCCAGATCAACTGGGAAAATGAGGTCAAAATCTGCGACGAGCCGAGTATTGAGAATGAGTCGATTGATCGCGAGTTCGACCGTTTCCTTCGGTGCTCCCAGCGTCTCCAGGGCAACGTTGGTAAGCTTCTCACGAGGGAGTCCGCAGTGCCCCTGCTTCTCCGCTTGCTCTAGGGTATAAAGAACTCCAGCCTCGATCCGCTTGGGGGCGTCATCGGCCTGACCCATTTTTCGAGCGATGTCGTCAGCGGTTTTGAATCCGATTCCGGGAAGCTCCCGGGCGAGTCGGTAGGGGTCTGCGCGAAGAATGTTGACCGCCTCAGGTCCGTAAGTTTTGAAGAGGCGGAGGGCACGCGTGGTTGAGAGTCCGTGTTCATGAAGAAAAATCATGATGTCGCGAACCGATTTCTGTCGTTTCCACGAATCCTTGATCTTGAGCCTTCTCCCTTTCCCGATGCCGCTGACTTCCTCGAGCCGTTGAGATTCCTCTTCGATAATCCGAAAGGTATCAGCCCCAAACTTATCGACGATGCGCCTGGCATATGCCTTTCCCACACCATCGATGAGCCCACTTGCGAGAAATCGCTCGATTCCCTTTTGCGTATTAGGGGCGACGGCCTGAATTCGATCCGCTTGAAACTGTCGGCCGAAACGCTTGTCGCTTCTCCAATTGCCGAACGCTTTGATTTTCTCTCCCTCCACCACCGCAGGTAGACTGCCGAGAACAGTGATTTGCCCTTTGTCGTTTGTGTGGGGGCTAGTAGAGGGCATTTCCACCTGCATGATGGTGTAGCCATTTTCCTCGTTATGGAAAACAATAGAGTGCACCACTCCATCAACTTCAGTTGGGTCGGGAAGGGTGGCACTCATGGTTATCAGTCGGAAAAAAGGGTCTTAGAACGGGCAAATCCCGCCCTTTACAAGCCACTACCTCTGTCGCATATTCACCGCCCCATGGCAATTCTCTCCATTCTGTTGACGGTGATCATCATTGCGACCAGCATTCTGATGATCTTGATCGTCCTTGTCCAGCGCCCGAAGCAAGAAGGTCTCGGTGCTGCCTTCGGTGGCGGCACGCTCGATTCGGCACTAGGTGCTCACACGACTGACATTCTTCAGAAGATCACGACCTATCTCGGTGTCATTTTCTTCGTTTCAGCAATCGGACTAGCAATGGTGAAAACTCGTGAGTTCAATGCGACAGCAGCGCAGAATCCTCTGGAGAATGTAGAAAATCGCGAGCCGGAGATTCCCGGGCTTCCACCTTCTCTTTCCGCACCGGGAACGGAGCCACTCGACCTGGGTGATACACCGGCACCACAGAGCGCCCCTGCAGAAACTCCGGCACCAAAGGCTGACGGCAAGGGCAAGCCTGCAGACAAAGCCAAGTCTGCCCCGAAGTCTGAGAAAGGGAAAGCTAATCAGCCAAAGGAAGGTAAAGGCAAAGCAAAGGCAAAGCCTGCTCCCAAAGCTGCAGACAAGGGTGCCAAGAAGGAGAATTGATTTCCTTTCGGTTTGATAGACCGCGTTTGTGTGGTCCGTCTTCCTGAAGCTAACGGATTTTTTCCATGAACGCTGAAGGAGAGCCGGAGTCCTCCCGCAGTGATCAGCCCAGACGGTTTCTCGTTCGATCGCCCAATCCACTCGGCGACGCCTGTATGTCGTTGCCAGCTATAAGGGCTTTGAAGCGATCGGGCCCTCATGTCAAGATATCGGTTTGCTGTCGGGCCAACCTCGCTCCGATGTGGGCTGCACGTGAAGAAATTGACGAGGTGATTCCTTTCTCCCGCGATCTCAATCCGTTCCAGGTTGGTCGACTCCTTCGCAAGCATGGGAAGTTTGATTACGGAGTGTTGTTGCCCAATTCTTTTCGCTCGGCGCTGGAACTCTGGCTCGGGGGAGGTGGTAAACTAGTCGGCTACAATCGCCATCAGCGCAGTCTATTGCTCAAGCAGGCGGTCAGCGAGCCGGAGTCTCTCGAGACGCGGCATCATGTTCATCGTTACCTCCACTTGGTCGAGGCGATGGGGATCGACATTTCGGATATCGATTCCTTGCTCGCGATTCCTGATGCTCCCACTCCGATTCAGGGGGGCGAAAAAGAAATTCATCTGGGTGTCTGTCCGGGCGCCGAATACGGAAATGCGAAGCGCTACCCGATCAGTCGATATGCCGAAGCGATCGAGGACCTGCGGAAGAAAAAACCAGACGTAAATTTTCGAGTATCCATTTTTGGGAGTCCTGCCGAACGCCCCATTGGTGACGAGCTGAAAGCGCTGATCTCAGATCCGAGCGAAAATCGTGCTGGCAAAACATCGATCGACGATCTCGTCGCCGAGCTCCAGACCTGCCATTTTCTTGCCACCAACGATACCGGAACGATGCATCTCGCTGCAGCCCTCGGCGTGCCGACGGTTGCTATTTTCGGCTCAACGGAGCCAGCCTTTACCTCGCCAATCGGGAATGTCCATCGTGTGATTAGGCATCAGGTTGGTTGCAGTCCCTGCTTTTTGCGCGAATGTCCGGTAGATTATCGCTGCATGCTTCGTATTGAACCTGAGACCGTGGTTCGTGAAATGGAAGCTCTCCTTGAGGGACTCCCGCAAGGGGCGGAGAGCAAAGCCTGAGACGTTGCATGAAAGCTATTTTGACCCATCCCGGAAGTGCGCATAAGGACGACCTGCTCGCCTGCTGCCTGCTGCTTTCGCGCCACCGCGTTCCGATCTGGCGACGGAACCCCACTGATGAAGACCTGGCTGATCCGGAAATCGTCGTTGTTGATGTGGGAGGGGAGCATGAACCGAATCGGAAAAATTTTGATCACCACCAGTTTTCAGCGGATCGCGATCCCATCTGCGCTTTGTCTCTCGTCCTGCAGGATTTCGGACTCTACGAAGACGCTCGAAATTTCTGTGAGTGGCTTGAACCGGCAGAGTGGTTTGATTCACGAGGTCCCTTTGAAACAGCGAAATGGCTGGGTGTCGAACGGGATGTCATGAATGCGCTCAATTCCCCTATCGATATTACCCTGCTCCGTCGTTTTGCTCAGAAAAACGAGTGGAATCCGGGCGATCCAATCTGGGAAATGATGCGGATGATCGGTGAAGACCTAGTCATGTTCCTGCGGTCTCTGCGCGAGCGAATCGACTACGTCGCGAGGAATGTGGAAATGCTGGAGGTCGGCGAGGGTGAGAAACCTCTGCGCGTTCTCTACATGGCCCGGACCGAGTCGATGCCGGATGATCCTTCTTCCGGAATTGCCCGCTATATCTCGATGCAGGGAGAGGAAGTTGACGGTCTGATTTATCCGGACAGGCGAGGCGCGGGCTATGGTCTTTCACGCTACGCAGACAGTCCCAGACTCGATTTTTCGCAGTTGGAAGAAGAGCATGACGTTCACTTTGCCCACGCCCGTGGGTTTGTGGCAAAAACTTCTGCCACGGAACTGGAGAGGCTGCTGGAGTTGATGGTCTCGGCTCGGGTGGGTGCGTAGGCGCTTTTCTTTTTCTTCATCGCAAAGTGCCACTGAACTGTGGTAACAATGCACCTATGCGAGCGCGTTTGAGCTGTTTTTGTATTCTGGCTTTTAGCTTTTAGCTTTTTGGTCGTTCGAGGGGAAGATTAACAAATCCGGGGTCGATCGGACTACGCAGAATGGGTCGAGATTGAGTTGAAAGCACTTCCCACGTTGCTTCGAAAACACGGCGGTGCCAAGGAGTCATCGGCACTCCACGCCGAAGTTGAAAAATTGGGGGAGGACGGCAAAGTAAAGCAGAAACGAGCCGTGTATACTCGGTCTCGATTCGGAGAGCGGCTGAAGGTGGGATCATACGAGGAATACATCTACCTAACGGAATATGATCCTCCAAAGATCCCGGGTAAGGATACTCTCACCGGAACCGGTGGAGACGCCGTTCCCATGGCGAAAGCAACACCAACAGCTTTTGAAACGAGAAATGTGGGCGTCACGATGGAAATGACAAGCCAGCTGCTATTCGAAATGGCGGTGTAGTTCTCGCGGGGATTTTCACTCCATCGGAACTGGAAAAGGCAGACAAGCGACTTCTACTGTTCATTCGTTTGCAGAATTAGAATGTCGAATATTCGGGACTGCTCGAGGTGTATTCGCTTTCTCGGGCTGAAGCCTTGGAGATGATTCCTGCGGGAAAAGCCGGCGGCGAAGTGTATAAGAAATTTACTCTTGAGGATGGCGTTCACAGCCTCCTCCGAATCGAGCGTCCACCGCACGATAAAGGGGAAATGGTGGCGATCTTTGTGACCGCTCGCTTACTGAGATGAGTAGCGGCTACTTCATTCCCGCTTCAACTAGGAAGAACTGCTCGAAAAACAACCTCCAAAAGACGGGATTTCGTGCTGTCTCTACCCCTTGCAATGCGTCGCTGTCAGTCTACCTTTGCGACCCGCAAAATCCCTCTGCTTTTCCTGTTCCGACGCACCTATGTCAGCGATGGACGACTGGTATCTCATAATTTCAACCCTGATCTTTTTCGTAGGCTTCGTGCTCGCGGTGGTATCGCTGCGTCGTGGCCGGAAGGGAGAGGTGGGGCTGAATTTCTGGCTCGCGGCTGCCGGTTTCGTCTTTCAATGTCTCTTTTTGCGTGAGCGTGGAGAATTGCACGGAAGATGCCCGATCACGAACGGAGCCGAGGTCCTCGTATTCATTTGCTGGAGCGTGGTCATTCTCTATCTTGCTTTGGGGAAGGCTTTTCGACTTTCGTTGCTCGGGGTGTTTTCGATGCCTCTGGTGTTTGTGTTCCAACTTATCGCGATCGTCAGCCTCTCTGTGGATGATCCCGGTGCCCGGCCTCCCGAGACCTTGGACCCCTGGTTGGAAATGCACGCGTCGATGTCTTTGCTCGCGTATGGGGCTTACGGCCTCGCCTGCATCGCGGGAATCATGTATCTTGTGCAGAATCGCCAGCTGAAGAGCCACGAGCCGGGACGCCTTTTCTACTCTCTGCCGCCCATCAAGTATCTCTCCGATGCAATCATCCGTCTCCTTGTAATCGGAACCATTTTGATTACGATCGGAATCATTGCGGCGTTTTTCATGAGGGTTGTTCCTCAAACGGTCCATCTCGCTGCTTCGGGGGCAGTCTGGTTGCTTTATCTGATTATTCTTGTTGTTCAGACAGTGCGTCGTTTTTCTCCGATGCGGCTGTCGCTTCTTGCTATTGGTGCATTCGTGTTTGCGCTCGTCACCCTGTCGCTCCTCTAACGAAACTACCCTTCTTGTTGTGTCGATTTTTTGTCTAGGCGTAAACCACAAAACGGCTCCGGTGGAGATCCGTGAGCGGCTTGCGTTTGCTGAGAAGGCGATTCCGTCTTACCTAGACGAGATTCGTGAAATCGATCCTATCGAGGAAGCGGTTGTGCTCTCGACCTGCAATCGAGTTGAGATATACGGTTCAGCGGCTGATCCGAAAACTGCCGTCGATCTTCTCGTCGACTATCTTGTGGATCATTTCGAAGTGCAGCATGGTGAAGTTGAATTTTACCAACACGAAGCGGAGCAAGCGGCGCACCACCTTTTTGAGGTAGCGAGTGGGCTGGATTCGATGGTGCTGGGGGAGACTGAAATTTTTGGCCAGATCAAAAAAGCTTATGCCACTGCTCAGCAATACGGTGCAACTTCGAGATGTCTGAACAAGCTCTTTCAACAGTCGTTTACAGTTGGCAAGTTGGTGCGATCCAAAACGAGAATACAGCAGGGTTCAACCTCTGTGGGAGCCGCAGCGGTTGATTTGGCCGAAAAGATTTTTGGAAAGCTCGATGGCTGCCGCGTCATGATTCTTGGGGCCGGGGAGATGAGCCGCGTCACCGCACAAAGCCTGCAGTCCCGTGGAGCGAAGAGCATCATTGTCTCGAACCGAAGTTTTGATAAAGCAGAAGAACTTGCGGCGGAACTGCAGGGGAAAGCGATCCACTTTGATGATTGGATGAACTATCTGGATAAAGTCGACATTGTCATCTCTTCAACAGGGGCTCCGCATACTGTGGTTCATCGGGCGCACGTCGAAAGATTCGTGGAGGAACGCCGAGGATCCTCCCTTTTCTTGATCGACATTGCCGTCCCACGGGATGTCGAAGACGAGGTCAACGAAATCGAGGGCGTATATCTATACAACATCGACCAGCTCCAGCGAATCGCTGACGATGGTGTAGAGCGGCGAGAGAAGCAGATCGAAATCTGCCGCAGCGTCATCAGTGAGTTTCTCGAAGAAAAAGGAATCGAGGCTCTCGCAGAAGTGCCAAACACACGGCAGCAACAACGCGACTTTCTCGGAGGATCGACCGGAAGGGCCGTCACAGACTCATGACAAGACCACTCATACTGGGAACGCGCGGAAGCGATCTCGCCCTGACACAGGCACGAATGACCGAAGCCGCCCTAGCAGAGGTTGGCGTCGATGTGCAGATCGAAGTGGTGAAAACGATTGGCGACAAACGCCCTGATTTAAAGCTGAGCGAATTTGCGCTGGGTGACAATCCTGTGGTCGATAAAGGAATCTTTACAAAGGAGTTGGAAGAAGCCTTGATTCGGGGCGACATCGATTTTGCGGTGCACAGTCTTAAGGATGTCCCGACGGAACTGGGCGAAGGCTTTGAAATTTGTGCAACTCTCCCGCGAGCCGACATTGCAGATGTCTTGCTGACAACAAGTCAGGGTAACGGCGTTGAAACGGGTATGACTGTCGCGACGAGCTCGGTGCGCCGTGCGCGACAAATGGAGTGGCTCTACCCGGGAATCAAGATCGTTGACATTCGAGGGAATGTTCCAACGCGGATTCGCAAGCTGATCGAAAACGATGCGTGGGACGGTATTCTCCTTGCTCGCGCGGGGATTGAACGTCTCGGGATTTTCACTCCAGGCCAGAGTTCCTTCGAATTTGGAGGAGCTACGGTCTACGCAACTGAACTGAAGCCTTCCCAATTTCTCCCCGCTGCAGGTCAGGGAGCAGTCTCGATGGAAATCCGGTCGGACAATGATGCGGCCCGAGCCGCTCTAGCAAAGATTAATCACGAACCAACCTTTCAGCGCGTTGCCGCAGAGCGCGCTTTTCTGCACCGCTTGCAAGCGGGCTGCCAGACTCCGGTCGGGGCCTGGACCTGGTTCGAAGATGACGGCGCCACTCTTGGTATGTCTGTTCGCGTTTTTGATGAAGATGATCCCGCAGCTGCGCCTCATGAGTGCATTGCCCGCGCTAAGCCTGATGACCTGAAGGGGCTAGTCGATGCCCTGACACAGAAATAAGTTTTATGAGCAAAGGAATTTGTTACCTCGTCGGGGCTGGGCCCGGAGATCCAGGATTGATGACACTTCGCGGAAAGGAGTGTATCGAGATTGCCGATGTGATTGTCTACGATTACCTCTCCAATGCAGAGTTTCTTCACTGGGCGAAGCCGGGTGCTGAAATGATCTATGCAGGGAAAAAGTCAAAGGACCACGCGATTCCTCAGGGTGGGATCAATGAGCTTCTCGTTCAGAAAGCAAAGGAAGGAAAAATCGTGACGCGTCTTAAGGGAGGCGACCCGCTTGTGTTTGGTCGAGGTGGCGAGGAGGCCGAAGAACTTCGCGAGGCAGGGGTTCCGTTTGAGTTTGTTCCAGGAATTAGCTCATCGATCGCTGGCCCTGCCTACGCTGGCATTCCGGTGACGCATCGGGATCACTGCTCGCAGCTTACAATATTTACCGGTCACGAGCGCCCTGACAAAGATACTTCATCAATCGACTACGATCAGATCGCAAACGCTCCCGGTACGAAAGTGATGCTGATGGGAGTAGAACGATTGCCGCTCATCACCAGTTCGCTGATTGAAGCAGGTGCTGATCCGGACCTTCCTGTAGCTCTCGTCCGTTGGGCAACGACGGGACAGCACCGGACAATTACAGGCACGATTTCCACGATCGCTGAAGTTGCGGAGCGGGAGGAATTCAAGGCCCCGGCTGTCGCGGTTTTTGGCACGGTAGTCAATTGCCGTGAAAACCTGAATTGGTTTGAAGAGCGTCCTCTCGCGGGTAAGCGGGTTGTGGTGACTCGCACACGTAAACAAGCCAGCAAAATGAGCCGAATGCTCCGTGACCTCGGTGCCGATGTGCTGGAGATGCCGACGATTCGAATTCAGCTCCCGAGTGGTGACGATGCGAGGGAGTTTGCTGAAACTGTCGCGGAAGCTCACACCTATGACTGGATTGTTTTCACGAGCCCCAATGCTGTGGAATATTTCTTCGAAGCCTTTTACCAAATTCGCGAAGATGCGCGTGCGATTGGTGGATGTCGGATCGCTGCAGTCGGTCCCGGCACCGCTGCGAAGTTGAAAGAGTATCGTATGGCGACGGACCTGATGCCGGAGACTCATGTTGCCGATGAGATTCCAGGAGCTTTTGAAAAAGAATTCGGCTCGGTCGAGAATATGACGATTCTCTGGCCGCGAGCGAAGGGTGCTCGAGATGAACTTTCCAAGAAGCTGAATGGAATGGGGGCGATCCTTGACGAGTCGATTGCCTACGAGACTGTTCCCGAGACAGAGGACCCCACTGGAGCGGTGAAACGCTTTCAGGAAGAGGGCGCTGATTTTATCACCTTTACCAGTGCTTCGACTGTGGAAGGCTTTCTCGATCTTGGGTTGTCGATTCCTGACGAGACGGCGATTGCGAGTATTGGACCAGTTACTTCCGCTGCCTTGGAAGAGAATGGCTATGATCCCGACCGCGAAGCCGATTTCAGTGACATTTCCGGCTTGGTCGCCGCTGTGGTAGAGCTGGCAAACGAGAAGCCCTTCGGGGAAGAGGAGTAGCGGCCCAGTTTTATTCAGCTGGTTCGGATTCGGCTGCTTCAGGCTCTTCAGTAGCTTGTTTTGCTGCTGCTTGATTACCACCCGGAACAAACACCCCAATCAGCAACATGAGCCCGAACAGGGCGAATGCGAAAAAGGGTGGCGTCCATGTCAGGGTGGATCGGAAAATGACGACGCAGGCTGCGAAGAAAAGGAGGAACGTGAGCAGCCAGAGGGGAATGAATTTTCCTCGTGAAAAGCGAAGTAAAATGAACCCGATTAAGCCGATGATCAGAATCGCAACCCAGCGAAGCCAAGTTGGCCACCAGTCGATAAATCTTCCGCTTTGAATGGTGGCGGCAGCATGGGCGACCATCATAGTTTCGGAAAGTGGTGGTCCAGTTCCATTTGGAATGCGGCGGTCAGCGAGACGGTCGAATCCAATCAGCACGAGGTTGTCCTGCAGCGAATCAAACTTGCCTTGAAGGGTCTCAACGATGCGCTTGGCGACCTCGTCCTCTTTTTCTCCAGTGTAAGCGATTTCGTCGACTCGGAGCGTTGCGAACTGATAGTCTTCGACCGGCTCTCCATCTTCTCCGGCTCGCATCGTTTTCATACCGGGAGTGATGCCGCCATGGCGTGGCAGAGTGAAGGTGCCATCGAGAGCAATTGGAATCTGCTTCGCATCTCCGAGTTGAATGTGAGGCTTTGCGGCTGTGAGGTTTACCTTGATTTGATCGGCTGCGATACCCGCGTGATTGGCGACTGCCAAGAGCACGATGGAAGCAGCCGCTTTGCCACGAAAATTTCCTACGAGCGGAATTTTCGTAGCTTCCTCACTCGTAAGATTGCGAGCTGATTCGATTGCCTTGAAAGCGGGATCTCCGTTGGCGAGAATTTGAGGATCAGGCCGACGAATTGTCCGGGTGAATGGCAGGAGCGTTGAGACATCTCCTTCGACCTCAAGAGCCTCGTAGGTGAGGGGAGAGCTCTCTTTCGCCTGCTCTCCATCATCGGAGACACTCGAAGCGACGACCAGGCGAGGCAGTTGCATCGCGGCATCTTTCAGTGGAACGATATCCGTTTGATTCAGTGTTAGGCTCTCATCAAAACTCGGAGTTGGTAGAAACGCCACAGACTTGGGATTCAACTTGCCGACGAATCCGAGGATGGTGGCAAAATCGAGGCGGGAGAGCTTACCATCTGCCGCAGAAGGGGAATCTGGTCCGATGCTGAGAGGCTCGTAATCATCATTGATTCGGATCACGGTGACGGCGGGATCTGAAAGCTTGTTTCCGCTATTGCCGATGCAAAACTCCAACCAGAACTGGTTCAGTTTATCGAGAGGGGAAATAGCTCGGGATCTCAAATTCCATTCTGCCAATAAGGCGAGGACAAGACCGAGAACGGCGAAAGTGACAAAACGTTGTCGCATGACTAAAAGTCGGGGATTCCAGCGTGAAAAAGTTAAGAACTACGAAGTTCTCACTTGGAATATGTGGACCGGCTTCGTTCTAGGGTCAAGGGCGACAAAGTTGGTGGATTCACGCCATTCGTAAGTTTCTTCGTAGATGACGTCATCTACAAAAAACGACTTGGATTGAGAGAGCCCCATCGCCTCCAAAGGTAGATGGATATTGGATTCATGGCGATTGAGAGTGTCTAGATTGACGATTATGATGATGTGGTTTTTGCCGTCATCTGACCATTTTCTATAGGCAAGAATATTACAGTTATCCGCGGGGATGAACTCAATATTCGCATAACTCTGCAAGGCCGGGCATTGATTCCGGGCCTGATTCAGACGGGTGAGGAATGATTTGATATTGCCGGGAGCGTTCCAATCGCGTGTTTTCAGCTGGTACTTTTCGCTGTCGAGATATTCCTCGCGACCAGGGAGGGGCGCATTTTCGATTAGCTCGTATCCGGAATAGATTCCCCAGGATGAACTGAGAGTCGCGGCGAGGGCGGCCCGCATTTTGAATGCCGAGGGCAGCGCGTTCTGCAGGTGATAGTCAAGGATGTCGGGCGTATTCGGCCAGAAGTTCGCTCGGTAGTAATCCCGCATATGACCTTTTGTCAGCTCGGTGACATACTCGGTGAGCTCTTCCTTGGTGTGGCGCCAAGTGAAGTAGGTATAGCTCTGGGTGAAACCAGCCTTGGCCAGAGTTTGCATCATTTTCGGACGCGTGAAAGCTTCGCTCAGGAAGATGATGGTGGGATCGACCGCGTGAACCTCCGCAATGAGCCACTCCCAGAAGGAGACCGGTTTGGTATGGGGATTGTCGACGCGGAAAACGCGAACGCCCTGTTTCATCCAGAATAGAACGATATCGCGGAGCTCAGTCCAAAGCTCCTGCCAATCATCGCAATGGAAATTGATCGGGTAGATATCCTGATACTTTTTCGGAGGGTTTTCCGCGTATTTGATGGAGCCATCGGGGCGATGGAAAAACCACTCGGGATGTTCGCTAACATAGGGGTGGTCGGGGGAGCACTGAATCGCGAAGTCGAGTGCGACCTCGATGCCGCGATCGCGAGCCTCACTGACGAGCCAGGCTAAATCGCTGATTGTTCCCAGATCGGGATGAACCTCGCGGTGGCCACCTTCCTTCGCTCCGATTGCCCACGGGGAGCCTACATCGTCAGGCTCGCAGGTAACGGTGTTGTTTTTGCCTTTTCGATGAGAAACTCCGATAGGATGGATGGGAGGAAAATAGACGATGTCGAATCCCATCTCTTTCGCATCCTCGATGCGAGGGAGGCAATCCCGAAGGGTGGAATGTTTGCCTTCAATTCCCCCCGCAGAACGCGGAAAAAATTCATACCACGCAGAAAAGGAAGAGAGCTTGGTCTCGACGACGAGCTGGATTGGCTCGGCGAAAGTGGCGGCAATCGAGCGATCCGGCCAACGGGCGATAAGTGTGATTATATCCGTATCTCCCATCAGGGCGGGGACGTCGTCTGATGCCGTTTTCATCAGCTTGGAAGTCAGTTCTTCAATCACTTCGGCATCTTCCCTCGCCTTTGCTGCCGCGGCTCGGATCGCAGTTTGATTGAGAATGACTCGGCCTTCCTCGATTTCGGTCGAGAAATCTTCCTGATCACCATTCAGCCTTCGCTCGTAGTCGTGAATCCATGTCAGAAAGTCGTCGGCCCAGGCCGTTACGGTGATCTCGTAATTTCCGATTTCGGAAAAATCCAGACTCGCAGACCAGCGGTCGTTCTCGATTTGGTGCATGGGGATTTCGTGCCACTTCCTCTTTCCCGCCTTTCGCCATCCGGCTACCGCAACAATAATGTCGTGCCCATCTTTGAAAATATCCGCCTCAACCACAACAGATTCGCCGACGACGCGTTTTGTCGGGTAACGTCCGCATTGAACGACGGGTGAAAGATTCGAGATGAAGACGGAGTCAGGTCGTGCGGAAAGAGCGGAAGATGCAGTAGATCCCATAGAGAGAATTGGCAGGTTCGCCGCTAGTATCGGGCTATCAACGGTTCCGCCAAGTGAGTTTTTGCGTCGAATAAGAAAAGCTGGAATAGGCTGATCTTAGCCTCGCACTCGCCCGCGCATCTTTTTCTTGTCCGAGTGAAACTGCTTATCCTTGCGCATCTTTGCCTTGGTCGATTTTGAAGGGCGACGCTTGCGATAGCGTTTCAGGGCACGTTGGCGGGCGCGCTGCTGGCGCTGTTGCAGATTGATTCTTTCGAAGTGCTCGCAGAGGCGACGTCGCGCGATCTCCCTGTTTTTTTCCCGTGAACGGGAATCCTGACAATTGATCTCCACACCGGAGGGAAGATGCTTCAAGTAAACGCAGTTTGCCGTTTTGTTGATTTTCTGCCCGCCGCTGCCGGAGCCAAGCACAAAGCGTTCTTCCAGATCCTTTTCGAGGATCTGTAGTCTTGCCATGCGTTGTCGTACCGAGTCTTCCATTCCTAATTTTTGAAATTCCAGTGCTTTCAGCAAGGTCTATAGAAAAGCAACTTGCTCGAGGTGAGCAAACAGGGTTGGTTCATTTACCAAAGCCTGTTCAGTGACAGACTATACCCTGTTGCGCCGCATTATCCATGGAAGCTGAACTCAGCGACGCCGAAAAAGGCTATGCCGTATATACACGGCGGACGCTTTCCTTCTACGGTAGATTTGTCCACGGCATTGCGAATTGCCTCATCTGGAAGTGTCCCACCGACGAGTTGCTCGATCTGTATCGAGAGCATATCTCTACGAATCATCTGGAGGCCGGTGTTGGCACGGGGATGTTGCTGGAGAATACGCTGCCCGACGTGGACCTGCGTTTGGCCCTGCTTGATGTGAATCGTGACTGTCTCGATTTTGCGTCTTCCGGCTGTTCCCCCAGGCAAACCAGCCGCCGGAAAGAGGATCGCCGTTTCCTTTTGCACCGTAGGCGATTTGGGGTCACCCGTCGCCGTTGGCATCGTCGAAGCCTGCGTAGTGTGAGTTGTCGGGTGCTTCGCCGGGTATGCAGCCATTGCAAACTTTGTTTCGCGATCGGCTTTGCTCAATCTTGTCGATGACATGTTCCGTCCAGTCGGGGCCTTTGAGCAAGACAATGCGATGGTCGAATGAAGTGAGCATGTTGATGTTCCACGGAACGAACATTACTTCGTTACCGAAATTCAGGAGTGATGACAAAAAAAGCCAGAGTTTGTGGACTCCGGTTTTTCGTATTTTTCGATTTAACGAGGTCTATTGCCCCGGACACGTCAGCGCACGGCCGTTGCTCGAAGCATCAAGGGAATCGAGAAAGGGGACGGCTGATTGGGCCCATTCTTCCGGCCCGTAGTGATGTGCGGCTCCTTCTCCGAAACAACTGCGTAGCATTTCGGTGTCAATGATACCGGGATTGAAGGCGACCGCGGCAAGGCCCGGCGGCAACTCCTGGGCGAGAGACTGGGTCAATCCTTCGATCGCCCACTTGGTCGCGCAGTAGGGGGCGACATCGGGAGAGGTCGAGCGACCCCATCCGCTGGAAAAATTTACGATGACGCCGCGGCCGGACTCGATCATGGCCGGGGTGAAGTGGCGAATGACGCTGGCGGTTCCGTCGATATTGATTTTTGTGAGAGTGGAAAATTCCTCTGCAGATATTTCCCAAAGAGGTGCACTGCGATTGATTGCCGCTGCGCAGTTGATGAGTAGATCCGGCGCTCCGAATTGCGAGAGTGTTGCATCGGCCCACGATGCGATGGCCTCGTCATCTGTCACGTCCACAGGGGAAAGCACGTGGGAGTCGCTGAGTTCGGATTGAAGCTCGGTGAGAGCCTCGGTAGAGCGGGCGCAGCCGATCACGCGATGGCCTCGACTGGCAAAGCCTTGAGCCATGGCTTTGCCAAGACCGCGGGAGACTCCTGTGATGACTACTGTCTTCATTCGGGCCGTCACTTCTTCTTCGGCGGTTCCTCAGCTGGCTCTTCCTCCGCCAACGATCCGGCGATTTCTTCCTGCTCCGCTTTTGGAATGCGTGAGACGCGATCAACAGGGTGTTTTGTCAGGATGTTTCCTTTTGCGCCGCGCCCTTTGACTGCGATTTCTCCAAAGTTGCAATCGATTTGAAAGTTCCGCAGGCGGAGGTCGGACCGAAGATGAACTCGGACGATGATGTTGGCGTCTTCCTCGGTTTCGTGTTCGCTCAGCCAGAGGACTCGTGTGCCAGCGGTTCCCTTGGTGAGGTCGTAGAGCTTGTCTCTCGTGACACCGCTTACTTGAAAGCGTTTCACCATGGCGCGACCGCCGCGCCCGTCCTTGTAAATCATATTGTAGGTTTTCGGCTCGTCTCGCTTAAAGACACTGCAGACGATGTTGTCTTTCCCTATGAAGACTTTGTCGGCGATTTTGACGACGCGCATCGTGCCGTCGCGGGAGAAGGCGATGACGTCGTCGAGGCGGGAACACTTTTCGATGGCCTCGTCTCGCTTCATGCTCCAGCCAGCCATGCCCTCTTTGCGGTTTACGTAGAGTGTGTCGTTGGCGACAACGACTTGCTTGGCTTCAACCTTGTCGAAACTATTGAGCTCGGTGCGACGGTCTCGATCTTTTCCGTAGCGCTCCATGATGCTCTCGTAGTATTTGATCGTGAACTTCGTCAGGTTTCGAAGGTTGCGTTTCGTTTCCGCAATCTGGTCTTCGATCCCTTTGATGTATTCATCAGCTTTGAACGCGTCGTATTTCGAGATGCGCTTGATCTTGATTTCCGTAAGCCGAACGATGTCTTCCTCGGTCACTTTTCTTTGGAGGAGCTTCAGAAACGGCTTCAATCCGATCCAGATCTCTTCGATCACAGCTTCCCAGGTTTCGCATTCTTCGATGCGACGATAAATGCGGTTTTCAATGAAGATTTTTTCGAGGCTGGAGAAATGCCACTTTTCTTCCAATTCACCGAGTCGTATTTCCTGCTCCTGCTTGAGTAGCGCACGGGTTTGCTTTGCGCTGTGTTGCAAAATCTCGGAGACGCCGAGGAACCTGGGTTTGTTATCCTGGATGACGCAGGCGTTGGGGGAGATGCTAACCTCGCAATCGGTGAAAGCATAGAGTGCCTGCAGCATCTGATCGGTGTCGACCCCGGAAGGGAGGTAGACATGAATCTCAACGTGCTCGGCGGTGCAATCTTCAAGTCGTGAGACGCGTACTTTTCCCTTCTCGTTGGCTTTGAGAATTGAATCGCAGAGACTCGATGCGGTGGTCCCATAGGGAATTTCCCGTATGATGAGATGCCGGGCTTTTGCCCGCTCGATCTTTGCACGAACGCGAATTTTCCCTCCTCGCAGTCCGTCGTTGTATTCGGAAACATCGGCGATCCCGCCCTGCATGAAGTCGGGAAAAATCTCAAACTCCTCTTTTCGGAGAACAGATATACAGGCGTCGATCAGTTCATTAAAATTGTGTGGGAGAATTTTGCAGGCGAGGCCGACTGCGATCCCCTCGGCTCCGTGGGCGAGAACGAGAGGAAATTTGGCGGGGAGAGTGACGGGCTCCTTGTTTCGCCCGTCGTAGCTGGCTGCCCAGGTCGTGGTTTTGGGGTTAAAGAGAATTTCGTTCGCGAACTTCGAGAGACGCGTCTCGATATACCGAGGTGCGGCGGCGGAGTCGCCGGTGAGAACGTTTCCCCAGTTTCCCTGCGTATCGACGACGAGTTCCTTCTGGCCCATGTTGACGAGAGCGTCTCCGATCGCCTGATCGCCGTGCGGATGATACTGCATCGTGTGGCCGATGATGTTGGCGACCTTGTTGAAGCGCCCGTCGTCCTTTTCCTTGAGGGAATGGAGGATGCGTCGCTGGACTGGTTTCAGCCCATCATTTATGTGCGGGACAGCGCGTTCGAGAATGACGTAGCTCGCGTAATCGAGGAACCAATCGGAATACATGCCCTTGAGGGGCTGCTGGGTCGGGATTGGTTCGGTGTGTTCTGGGTCTGGCATTTTGCTAGTCCTTTTCTTTATCGGCGGCAAGATCTAGATGTATAATTCACGCAGCATCTTCCGTTCCCTCTTCCACCAGATCTGCTTCGAAACGCAAATTCCGAATGATGAACTCCTGCCGCTGTGGTGTGTTTTTTCCCATATAGAACGTCAGCAAATCCTGAATCATCTTTGGCTTCGGAGGCATTGCCACGGGCGAAAGTCTGACATTGTCTCCGATGAAAAACTTGAACTCATCAGGAGAGATTTCTCCCAGGCCCTTGAATCGGGTGATCTCCGGGTTGCTGATTTCATTGATCGCCGCGATGCGCTCTTCGTCCGAGTAGCAATAGCGCGTCTCCTTTTTGTTCCTGACTCGAAACAGGGGTGTCTCCAGAATGTAGAGATGCCCATCGCGGATCAGGTCCGGAAAGAACTGAAGGAAAAACGTCATTGCGAGCAGGCGGATGTGCATTCCGTCGACGTCGGCGTCGGTTGCGAGAACTACTTTGTTATAGCGGAGTCCCTCAATGCCATCCTCGATTCCGAGGGCTGCCTGGAGCAGATTGAACTCTTCGTTCTGGTAGACCACTTTCTGCGACATCCCGTAGGAGTTGAGCGGTTTTCCGCGAAGCGAAAACACGGCCTGGGTATCGACGTTGCGAGCTTTCGTGATGGATCCACTCGCAGAGTCACCCTCGGTGATGAAGAGCGTCGATTCGTCGGCGAGCTTGTGCTTGGAGTTTAGGTGCGCGCGGCAGTCGCGTAGCTTCTTGTTGTGGAGCTTGGTCTGTTTGGCGCGCTCGCGAGCAAGTTTCTTGATGCCCTTCATCTCCTTGCGCTCGTGCTCGGAGCGTTGGATTTTCTCCAGCATGGCATCAGCGGTTTCCTTACGTCGGTGGAGAACGTTGTCGAGCTGCTGGCCGATGTAGTTGCCCACGAAAGTTCGGATTGTTTCTCCGTCGGGCGCCATGTGGGTGGAGCCTAGCTTGGTTTTGGTCTGTGACTCGAAAACGGGATCCTCTACCTTCACGCTAACAGCGGCGACGATTCCAGAGCGAACATCAGGTGCGTCGTATTGCTTTTTGAAGTGGGTTCGAATTGTCGAGACGATCGCTTCACGAAACGCGGCGAGGTGCGATCCACCCATGGTCGTGTGCTGGCCGTTGACGAAGCTGTAGTATTCCTCGCCACTCTGTTCCGTGTGAGTGAAGGCGATTTCGATATCCTTGTCCACGAGGTGGATGATGGGATAAATCGGCTTTTCAGCACCCTCTAGATTTTCCTCAAGAAGATCGAGCAGGCCGTTCTTGGATTTAAATTTCTTTCCGTTGAGGGTCAGGGTGAGCCCTGTATTCAAGTATGCGTAGTTGCGGAGCATTGTCTCCACGGTCTCCATGTCCCAAGAATAATTTCCGAAGATTTCCCCATCTGGCTCGAAGCAAACCATCGTCCCGCTGGGCTCGGATGATTTGGCTGCCTTCTTCATCTCGTCGGTGATGAGTCCCTGGCCAAACGTGATCCCCTTAGTCTGTTTATCGCGGAAGGCGGTAATCTCGAAAAATTCAGAAAGGAAGTTCACCGCCTTGATACCGACTCCATTGAGGCCCACGGATTTCTTGAATGCTTCGCTGTCGTATTTCGCGCCCGTGTTGATGATCGAAGCGCAATCCTTCAATTTCCCGAGTGGGATTCCGCGTCCGTAGTCCCGAACGCGTACGAAGTTCTCGTCGATTTCGATATCGATCTGTTTGCCGTTCCCCATGACAAATTCGTCGATGCAGTTATCTATCGTTTCTTTCAGCAGAATGTAGATTCCGTCGTCCGGCGAGGTGCCGTCCCCGAGCTTACCGATATACATTCCGGGGCGGAGGCGAATGTGTTCACGGGGTTCCAGCGAGCGAATATGCTCTTCAGTGTAGTCGGCAGCCATGGCAGGGGCGGGGTTAAAGGTTTCTCAGTATTTAAGAAAACCGAAACAAATTCAACCATTGAATCGGGAAATGATGGAAGTTCTAACGGGGCGTTCTCTGAGTTCCGCCCTCACTAATTAGTTTTTTAACGAGCAAGTTTCAGCTGAAGAGAACTGGTCAAATCGCCCAAGGATAATCAATTTCGACCTGCAGATTCTTCTCGTGCCCTCTGTTGGAACTTTCAAGATGGTTTCCATGAAGGCGTTGCGAGGATTTAGTGAAGGAGTGAGGCTCCAATAAGGATTGCTTGGTTTTTGTTTCCGATTCCTGACTCCGGTTGGAAATGTGTTTTGCCAGAATGGTAATGGATTAAAACTTAGCCCCTCCCGGAAAGAACCTCACAGAGGAAAGGTTCATTCGATCGATGATTTGAAGAAAGTGTTGAAACCGATCAACAAAAGGAAGCTTGATTCGAGGTCCTATCCAAGTCTGCAGTTGATCAGGGGAGTTTCTTATCTCATGCCTTTCTCGGAGGCCGCAGAGAAACTGGATCTTGGACGGATGGTTGCGGGCCAGGTAGCAGGAACGCCGGGCTTTCCGGCGCAAACCCTTCACTACAAGAGCTACGATGGAAATTTTGGAGGTAGCTTCAACAGACTGTTTCTGGTTCTGGATGCAGCGGACAAGGTCGTAAGTGTGCAATTTGTGAACGAATCTCCCGGTGGAATCAATCGAGGGCCGGGCAACAGACTGGCTCTTCTGAAACTTGGGCGCCCAATTCTCACGACGTCCGATGTTCAGGTAGTCAATTTCATCACTATGAGGAAGAAAGGGACCTCGGCATCTACGGTTCGAATCGAGATGAAACCCGTCCTGGGAATGTCGGCAGCCTAGAAAGGGTAAGGAAAAGGAAAAATGATGAAGCCGCCTCTCTTTGCGGTAGACAGCAGCTTCAGGCCCCGATCTGGGACAGAGAAGATTGTGCGGTGGATTGTTCCTCAGCCGATTGTAAATCTAATTCATCACTTTTGCACAATGAAGGGCGTGGGAACCTGGCTTTCGACTGGTAGGTTGTCGACGGGTGGTCTCTAGTGGTTCGCCCAGCCAATTCAGAGTTGCTTGAACGCTGGCTTCTCCGAGGTCTTTATTCCCCGAGCAGTTTGTCGAAGAGGAATTCGTTTGCGTTTCTGTATTCGGCAGACTCGGATACTCCCCGAATCAGGAGATGGCATTCGACGCCCATTTCATCGCACTTCTCCTTCATTTTCACTCCGTAGACAGGATGGTGAATGCCGTGTCCGGCATTTTTCGAAGGAAGAGTCATATCGCTGCCATAGGTCATGAGGAGTGGCGGATCACCTTTGCTGACGTGGTTGTAGGCGGAGAATTCCTTGTAGTGGGCCTCGTGCTTTTCGTAATTGGCGAGCGCGGCTTCGGCATTGGGTTCGCCGACAGCATTCGCTATCATGAGGTGGTCGAGCACTTTCTCACCGAGCCAGGGAACGATCTGTTTGGGATCTATGGATGTTTGTCCACCGGCGACGGCAGCCGCGGTGACGCGGGTTGATTCGCGGAGGACAGGATCGGCGTTATCGGGATCGGCGAGGTCGTCGTGCATCAGGAGCCACATGGAAGTGCAGGCCCCGGCACTTCCGCCGGTGAGGACGATCTTATCGGGATTGATGTTCCACTCTTTTGCCTTGGTCCGAATGAACTGAATAGCACGAGCAGCGTCGTGAACGGGGGCGGGAAGAGGGTTTTGGGGAGTGAGACGGTATTCGACGGAGGCGCAGGAAATGCCTTTTTCGAGGAAGGGCTCCATCTGGCCGGCTTTTATATTCTTCGATCCGCCGCGCCATCCTCCGCCGTGAATGTAGACGTGGAGTGGGCGCGGCCCATCGCCATCGGCTTTCCAGAAATCGATTACGTTCTCCGGGTGAGGCCCATAGGAAACATTAGCATGAGTTGGCACGGGAGGCTTCGGCTTGGCCTTGGCAGGCTTCTTGTCATCGGCAGAGGCGAAACTCGAGGCGATTAGGATGGTAGCGAGCAGGGAGAAAAATTTCATGAACATGAGAATGCTCCCGATGCGAGGCAAGTGTCAACGCCGCCGAAGGCGCATTCAGGCAGCGGCCATAGGCCGGCGCCCAACCATGCAAGCGATCATGGTGACCATGTTCGGTACACCACGGGCCGCGAAATCCCGCTTTTTGTCCGATTCGAAAGCAAACCTCCAGGCCACAGGCCTTGTGTTCACGATTCGGTCCGAGTGTTTTGACTTTGAAGTTGCAGGTTACAGCGAGAGCGAAATCCTTTTGCAATCCGGCGTAGCGAATTCCGCGCTAGGCACGTGGTTCGTTTGAATCGAGGTAGGAGCGATTCCAGCCTCTAATTGCAGGATGTGGCGTCGCGTTACTGGCTGCATGATTCCGAAATCAAAAAGTCGTATGCTTGGGAGTTTCTTGCCGGCCTCGCCAGCTGCATCCATATCTTTCTGCAACAAGGTTGTCTCCTGTTCCTTCGTCTGCTCCAGATCGTTCATCTTCTGGGCTTCCCATTTCTTCCGATCAGCAATGTTGGTTTTTTGCTCAATCATTTTCTTCAACTGCTCCATGGCCGCCCTCTCCCGGGAGGTGATCGATTCCTCATCAGTTCGGCGTCTGTCTGCGAGAATGAGAC
>Ga0181564_10001445_pt1 | contig 21211 bp, 24 predicted proteins | sample 011ome_24_FD_134512 | JGI IMG/M metagenome (GOLD analysis project Ga0181564, IMG submission 134512) | Coastal salt marsh microbial communities from the Groves Creek Marsh, Skidaway Island, Georgia - 011513CT metaG (megahit assembly) | ecosystem: Environmental > Aquatic > Marine > Intertidal...
CTGGTGGAAGTAAATCGTTGGTCAATGCTCCCGGATTTCCCCTGGGACACCTTGGCGCCATATGTGAAAAAGGCGCGTGAGCATCCCGGTGGAGCTATCGACCTATCTGTCGGCACTCCAGTTGACCCCACGCCAGAAGTTGTCGTGCGCGCGCTACAGGCCCATGCAAATGCGCCGGGTTATCCCACGACCATCGGTATTCCTGAATTAGGTGAGAGTGTCCTTAAATGGGCACATAACGTTCTGAACGCTCCCAGGGGTACCGCATTTTTGCCGACTATCGGCTCCAAGGAAATTGTCGCGGGTCTGCCAAATCTGTTGGGATTTGGACCGGGTGACACGATAGTTATTCCTGAGATCGCGTACCCCACGTACGCGGTGGGAGTCATCGCAACAGGGGCAAACCTCACTGTTACCGATTTTCCGGAATCTGTTGAGCAACCAGTTTCCATGGTCTGGCTTAATTCACCGAGTAATCCAACCGGGGCTGTTCTCAGTGAGGATCGGCTGCGAGAAATTATTACCTGGGCCCAGTCAAACGGTGTAATAGTGGTCAGTGATGAGTGCTATTTCGAACTTGGTTGGGACCAAGCCCCAACTTCAATTCTCGATGTCGCGGTAAACGGTGGGGACCTAACGGGGCTACTTGCAGTTCATTCACTTTCCAAGCGTTCCAATATGGCTGGGTACCGTTTCGGTTTCATTGCTGGAGATGCTGAATTGACCTCTCGGCTTCTGGGGATTCGCAAGCATTTGGGCATGATGGTGCCCACTTTTGTGCAGCATGCGGCGATTGCGGCATATCGTGATGACCGCGAAATAATTACCCAACGTGAGCGTTATCAAGCCCGCCGCGAAATTCTTCGGAGCGCATTTGACGCAGTTGGGTTTGATATTCGTCACAGTGAGGCGGGTCTTTACCTGTGGGCAACACGGGGATCTGACTGTTGGGAAAGTGTGGCCGAACTTGCTGAGTTGGGAATTGTTGCTACTCCGGGTGCTTTCTATGGGGAAAAAGGTGTGAATTTCATCAGGATTGCATTAACAGCAACTGATGCTGATGTTGCTGAAGCCGCACATCGACTCAATTCATAAACGTCTCACTGTGCAGAGGTGGATTTTCTCTCACACCCGAATGTGGGTACGCTCAGAAGGTGACTGACTATCGACTCGAATACCCCACAGGCGAATTACCACTTGATCAAATTCCCTCTACCGAAGGTGAGAGCGGATTGGCCATCGGTTCGTTGTTGAAGTCAACAGGTCATGTCACCCTTGACCCTGGATTTGTCAACACAGCTTCATGCAAGTCCGCCATTACGTTTATTAATGGCGATGAAGGAATCCTGCGATACCGCGGCTACCCCATCGATCAGCTCGCTGAGAAGTCGACTTTCCTTGAGACGTCTTATCTGTTGATTTACGGGAACCTCCCGACACCTGAACAACTTTCAGAGTTCAACGGGCTCATAACTCAGCACACCATGTTGCATGAAGATCTGCGCCGGTTCTTTGATGGGTTCCCCCGCGATGCGCACCCCATGCCTGTGCTGTCATCCGCAGTATCTGCACTATCAACTTTCTATCAGGACTCGCTTGATCCGTTTGATCAAGAGCAGGTGGAGATTTCAACGGTTCGCCTCCTGGCGAAGGTGCCCACCATTGCGGCATACGCCTTCAAAAAGTCCGTGGGCCAGCCCATGCTGTACCCAGATAATTCACTGGGATTCATTGAAAACTTTTTGCGCATGACTTTCGGAGTCCCAGCTGAGGAATTCATTGCGAACCCCGTCGTCGTGAGGGCGCTTGATCAACTGTTCATCTTGCACGCAGACCATGAGCAGAACTGCTCAACTTCGACTGTGCGGTTGGTGGGTTCATCCCACGCTAACCTGTTTGCCAGCGTTTCCGCAGGTATTAACGCCCTCTTTGGGCCCCTGCACGGTGGTGCGAATCAATCAGTGCTTGAGATGCTTGAAGGTATTCATGCCTCGGGTGGGGGAGTGAATCACTTCATCCGGCAGGTCAAGAATCGTGAAGATGGTGTCAAACTCATGGGCTTTGGGCACCGGGTCTATAAGAATTATGATCCGCGGGCGGCAATCGTCAAAAAGACCGCCTATGAAGTTCTCGAGTCACTCAATGTGAGCGATCCGCTCCTTGACATCGCCCTGCGACTCGAAGCCGTTGCTCTGGAAGATGAATACTTCATCGAGCGCAAGCTCTACCCCAACGTTGATTTTTACACGGGTTTGATTTACAAGGCCATGGGATTCCCAACCCGCATGTTCACCGTGTTGTTTGCACTCGGTCGCCTTCCGGGCTGGATTGCCCAGTGGCGCGAAATGATCGAAGACCAAGAAACGAAAATCGGACGACCCCGCCAGGTGTATATCGGGGAGACGTTCCGCGATTACCCCAACTAGGCATCGCCAGGATTTGGTTCGCACTAGTGCAGTGCTGAGTTAAGCCCGCCCCACGTTCCTGTGCGTGCGACGACTTCGACGCCACCAGTTTGTGAGTTACGTCGAAAAAGAAGGTCAGGGACACCTGAGAGTTCACGCGCCTTGACAACCGTGGAATCAGGAAGTTGCACCTTTGTCCCGGCGGTCACGTACAGTCCGGCTTCGACAACACAGCGATTACCCAGCGAAATGCCGATACCAGCATTGGCGCCGATCAAACATTCAGATCCAACGGTGATCATTTCCTGACCGCCACCGGAGAGGGTGCCCATGATTGATGCTCCGCCGCCAATATCTGAGCCCTCCCCCACGATCACGCCTGCGGAGATTCTTCCCTCAACCATTGAGGTGCCCAGGGTCCCGGCGTTGAAGTTGACGAATCCTTCATGCATGACCACGGTGCCAGTTGCAAGATGGGCACCGAGGCGAACGCGATCAGCGTCCGCGATTCGAACGCCACTCGGAGTGACGTAATCAACCATGCGAGGAAACCTGTCGATTCCTAGCACCGTGAGTTGTCGGCCGCGTGCGCGAGCTCGCAAACGAATCTCGGTTATTCGCTCAACTGGGACTGGACCGATGTTGGTCCACGCCACCAGGTTGAGAATGCCGAAGATTCCATCCATATTGATGGACCTCGGTGGCGTGAGCCGGTGAGAGAGCAGGTGAAGGCGCAGGTATGCATCGGCGGCGTCCATGGGCGGCGCAGCTAAATCGGCGATCACCGTTCTTATACCGGTGACATTGACTCCACGGAGCTCGTCATGGACTGCGGCAGCATCAAGTCCGGGAACATCATGCGGTGATTCACCGAGAGTTGGATTGGGATACCACACGTCTAAGAGTATGTCCCCCGAATAGGTGCCCAAGCACAGCGCGCTTGCAGGTCCCGCGATTTTTGTATCAGTCACCGGACTACCGTATCCACGTGGGTGAAATTGATCAGAAGGTGTCACTACCAATGGACCGCGAGTTGGCTGAGTTGACGGCTGCGCTCATTGACATTCCAAGTGAATCGCATAATGAAGAGGTACTCGCGGACGCAGTTGAGCAGGCGCTCAAGAACGCCAAGCACCTGAGTGTGCATCGGATTGGGAATAACGTTATTGCTACAAATCACAATGACCAGGAAGTGCGCGTCATCCTGGCAGGACACCTAGACACTGTGCCGGCCAACAACAATCTCCCAAGCAGGATTGACCAGGGGCGCGTTTTTGGCTTGGGAGCCTGTGACATGAAAGGTGGGGTTGCCATTGCCTTGCATTTGGCAACGCAGGTGGCCAGCCCGTCGGTTGACGTCACTTATATTTTCTATGAAGCTGAAGAAGTTGCCGCAGAATTCAATGGTTTGGGACGCATTGCTCGCGTGGCGCCGGAATTCTTGCAAGCTGACTTTGCTGTTTTGATGGAACCAAGTAATGGGAACATTGAAGCAGGCTGCCAAGGAACGATCCGAGTTCAGGTGAGGACGCATGGGGAGCGAGCGCACAGCGCCAGAAGTTGGATGGGTCAGAACGCCATTCACCAGGCTCGGGAAATTTTAGAAATTCTTGATTCATATGAACCAGCGCGAATCGTGATCGATGGTTTGGAATATCGAGAAGGGCTTAATGCGGTTGGTATCGAGGGTGGAGTCGCGGGGAACGTGATCCCCGATCGCTGTGTTGTGACAATCAATTATCGATTTGCACCAGATAAGAGCGTCGAGCAGGCGATCGATCACGTGGTGAATCTTTTCAGCGACTTTGATGTGGAGGTCACTGACAAAGCGCCGGCTGCCGCGCCTGGTCTAAGCCAACCGATTGCTCAGGATTTTCTCCGTGCAACAGGTGCACTTGTTGCGCCAAAGTTTGGTTGGACAGATGTTGCTCGCTTCGCGGAAATGAAAACCCCGGCCGTGAATTATGGGCCGGGGGATCCATCACTTGCTCACTCACAGGGAGAGTTTGTTTTGATCGACGAGGTCAATCAAGTCGCCCAAACGCTAGAAGCCTGGTTGGCGCGCGCCTAGTGAACGATTAACTCTTTACTGCCTCGACATCCAGTTCAATTTTCACGGTGTCTCCAACGAGCACGCCACCAGTTTCAAGCGCCGTGTTCCAGGTCAGGCCGAAGTCTTTGCGGCTGATTTCAGTCGAGCCTTCGAAACCAATTCGGATGCCGCCCCATGGATCGGTGCTGACGCCCATGAGTTCGAATGTCACAGGGATACTCTTACTGGTTCCACGGACTGTCATGTCGCCGGTCACGTCGAAGGTTTCGCCGTTGGCGGTCACCGATGTTGATGTGAAGGTCAGTGTCGGAAAACTTTCAACGTCGAGAAAGTCTGCGCTCTTGAGATGCGCATCGCGATCGTCACTGCGAGTGGTGATGGATTCTGTCATGATGGTGAGCTCCGCACTCGACTTCGAAGGATCCTCACCGTCGAGGACAAAAGTTCCGGTGAAGTTGGTGAAAGTTCCGCGGACCTTGGCAACCATTGCGTGGCGAGCAGAGAATCCAATGTTGGTGTGCGAGGGGTCAATGACCCAGGTTCCTGTTGTGTTGGCTAATTCTGACATGGATGCTCCTTGGTGTTGTGAGAAAATAATTGAATGTTCAACTAACTCTACACGTGCCTCTGCCGACTGTCGCATTGGGTCAATTCGTGATGGACTAGGGCAGTGACATTCCTTTTTGTGGTGATCGCCATCGTGATAATCGCCGTGGTAGCACTCGCGATCACTGGGAAGTTCGCACCGTTCACGGGCCTAGAAAATTCTGGAGATCATGTGCCCGAGACAAACTTGGCAGGTGAACCCACATTCGATGTCACATTACGTGGGTATCGCATGGATGAAGTCGATCAAAAGATCCAGGAAATGCAAGGAATTATTGATGCCCTAAAAGCTGACAAACTTTCTGGCTGAACTCACAGCAGGATACAGCGACTAAAAAAGGAAAATTGTGAAAAAGGAACGTCTTCGCACGCTTAATCTTGATGTCACTATCAATGCATCTGTTGAAACAGTCTTTGATGCTTTTAGCGAATGGACTCAGCAGCACCAGTGGATGCTTGGCACGCGGGTAGAGGTGAGAAAAGGCGATGGCCGCAGTGTTGGCTCAGAGATTGCCGGCTGGACGGGCGCGGGCCCAATTGGGTTCTGGGACACCATGACCATCACCCATTGGGATCGGCCGTATCGGGTGGATGTGCTCCACACGGGTGCCCTGGTTAAGGGAACCGGCACCATGGAGGTAGTGGCGCTGCCAGGAGGCCGCTCGCGGTTTATCTGGAGTGAGGACTTTGTTTTGCCCCTCGGTGTGCTTGGTGCAGTGGGTTGGCCGGTCGGGAAGTACCCACTGCTGGGTGGGGTAAAAAAATCCTTGACCAAATTCAAAGAGGTCGTTGAAGCAGGGGCGCTACCAACGTCGGCCCTCAAATAAGTCCAAAAAGCCCACAAGTGCCCCCTAAGGGCAATAGGTGGGAACGCTTCCGGAATAATGGGGTTATTCGCCCATTGCGAATCATCAGAATAACTTGGCTGGAAGGGGACAGAACATGGCCGCGATGAAGCCACGTACCGGAGATGGACCAATGGAGGTCACCAAGGAAGGGCGCAGTTATGTCATGCGCGTTCCCCTCGAAGGCGGAGGACGCCTTGTGGTTGAGCTCAAAATGGATGAGGCTAAGGAATTGGGCGCCAAGCTGCTCGAGGTTTTTGCCTAATCCGCTGGGGCTACAAACCTCACAAATCGTCACGATTCCCACCCGTGAGGGTGGGAATTTTTTATGTGCTTCGGGAGCGCAGCGAGCCCAATAAAATGCCATCACCCACGGTGAGCAGCGATGGGAGCCAATCTTCATCATGGCGCAGCTCCGCCGCTGTGTCACGAACCGCGATTGCTTCGTAATCCCTGGCCGAAGGATCGGCCATTCCGCTGGCAAAAACGCCATTGAAAATCACCAATCCACCGATGCGCAACAGTCTTTTGGCCTGCACCAAGATCGCAGGGTATTCGGCCGGATCAGCATCGACCACGAGCATGTCGTAGGCAGCATCAGAGAATCGCGGCAATACATCCAAGGCCCTGCCCGCGATCAACCGCGTTTGCTGGTGCGGGTGGCCGAGTGATTCAAAGAGTTCGCGGGCATAGCGCTGATACTCGGCTTCGAGGTCAATGCTGGTGAGAACACCGCCTGGCGTCATACCGGCCAGGATTGAGGCACCAGATACGCCTACCCCAGTTCCCACTTCAATTACTGCTTGCGCCTGCACTGAAGCAGCGAGCAATTCCAGAAGCGAGGCACCTTGATGGCTGAGGGCGTTGATTCCCAAGTCTGCGGCTCGTTCACGGGCGGCCCGCATTTCGGTGGGACGATCCGCACTGGATTCATCGAGAAATTCTTCAGCGTAGGTGACGACCTGAGCGCTGGCGGCGCTCGCTGTGGCACCGTGTCCCTTTTGTGGCATCGCTACTCCTCGGATTCCGTGGGGTTTGACATTCCCACCTGTGACAACTTTCGGTTTGACCTTTGGGTTTAAGCCTAGTGGGAGCAGCAGGTAGGCTCAGGCTTGCAATGTAAATGTGCTGCACGAGCTGTGTGGCGTTCGCATTTAACACCGCGCTTAATTTGAGGGAGCAGTGCCTGAATGAGTGAGATTCCGCCCCCAAGTTTTGTCACGCCGCCATTGCCGCCACAGCCAGCTCCCACGTCAGGAAAGTCAGGGACCTCGCGTCGCGGTCTCGGAATCTTGGGCACCGTGACTGTCGCCACCGTCACCTCACTGATCGTGGGCGGTGTTGCAGGTCTGGGCGGCTACCTAATAGGCACCGGAATCGACCAAGGCTCAACAAAGCAAAGCATCGAACTACCCGTTGCCCAGATCACCGACACCGCCATTGAAGCGGAGATTTCCGCCATCGCAGAAGCAGTTCTGCCCAGTGTTGTGTCGATTCTCATTGAGGCCGGCGATCAATCCGGCAGTGGATCTGGATTTGTTGTTCAATCCAATGGGTACATCCTCACCAACAACCACGTCGCTGCGCCAGCCGCAAATGGAGGTGAGTTGACCGTGATCTTTGACAATGGAGACAAAGCCAAAGCAACAATCGTGGGCCGGAATACGTCCTATGATCTTGCCGTACTCAAAGTTGACAAGACGGGTCTGCCAGCGGCGGTTCTTGGCGATTCATCGCGGGTCAAAGTTGGTGAACTGGCCATTGCAATTGGTGCACCGTTGGGACTTAATGGAACGGTGACAGCAGGAATTGTTAGTTCTCTGGACCGGCCTGTCACTGCTGGTGGAAGATCCGAACTCGCATTCATTAACGCAATTCAGACCGATGCCGCCATTAATCCTGGTAACTCCGGAGGCCCATTGCTCGATGGCGCCGGCCGCGTTATCGGAATCAACTCCGCGATCGCCACACTTGCAGGTTCCCCCAACGCCGAGGTGGGCTCCATCGGACTTGGTTTTGCAATTCCTATCAATACGGCCAAGCGAATCGCTGAGGAAATCATTGCAACGGGTGATTCAAATACGCCCATCATCGGGGTTGTTCTCAACACCGCCTACACGGGCGAAGGCGCTGAGGTTGGTGAGTTAACGGCCGATGGCCCTGCCCAGGCTGCTGGCATCAAGGAGGGTGACGTCATCACGGCGCTCAATGGTCGCCAAGTGGCTGACTCAACTGAGCTTGTCGTTTCTATCAGGAGTTATGACCCTGGCGATACTGTTGATGTCACGTTCACGCGCAATGGTCAGACTCGAACCGTCTCCCTCACGCTCGGCTCATCAACAAATATTGGCTAAACCCACCTTTGCTCAGTTTGGTTCTGGAACCGCATGGCACTGGTTCGAGGCTGCGGCGTAGCCTAGACACGTGTTTGATATCGGAATCGGAGAACTCATTGCCCTCGCGGTGATTGGTTTGATGATTTTCGGTCCGGAAAAGTTGCCCAAAGCGGCAGCGGATGCTGCCAAATGGATTAAGCAGATTCGAGCAATGGCCGTTGACGCTCGCAAGGACCTGGCTGAGTCATCAGGCATCGATCTCAATGAGACTCTCAACACGGTCAAAGGTCTCGGGGACTACCACCCCAAGAAGCTCGCGAGTTCCCTCTTCACCGACGAGGACGACGATGTACCTAGCGATCGCAAGCCGGGTGATGGCAAAGCGCAGCCGCCAGCCTTTGACCCTGACACGACCTAGTGGTGAAGTGGGCAGCGACCGGCCCGTTTAGCGGCCAGCCGGTGAAATATTGAGGGACATGCCCGCAAGTCCACGTGGTTGGGAACTCAAGGCGGCAGAGACCGAATAGATTGCCTCTCCCGCGGGGCTATCAGGGAACGCCAAAACCAATGGCTCGCCACTGTCACCGCCTTCGCGCAAGCGAACATCAAATGGAATCTTGCCGAGCAGTGGAATTTCAGTTCCCAGAACTTTGGTGAGGCCATCAGCGACGAGTTGGCCACCACCAGCACCAAATAGGTCAAGGGGCTCTCCGCAGTGAGGGCACGGGAACGAGCTCATGTTTTCAATGACCCCAAAGACTTTTTGATGCGTCTGGGCGGCAAGTGTTCCTGCCCGAATGGCGACATCGGCTGCGCCAAGTTGTGGTGTGGTGACAACAACAATTTCGGCGTGGGGGAGAAGCTGCGCTGTGGACATTGCAATGTCGCCGGTGCCAGGCGGAAGGTCAAGGAGCAGGAAATCTAAATCTCCCCACCAGACATCGGAAAGAAATTGCTCGAGAGCGCGGTGCAGCATGGGCCCACGGAAAGCAACAGGCTGCTCGATACCACCTGGCTTGAATGGCAACATGGAAATGACACGAACCCCGTAACCCTGTGGCGGCATGATCATGCCCTCGACCATTGTCGGAGGCGCCATGGCATTAAGAATTCGAGGGATGGAATGTCCGTAGACGTCCGCGTCGAGGAGTCCGACGGAGAAACCTTTTTGTGCCAAAGTCACGGCTAGGTTTGCGGTAACAGATGATTTCCCGACGCCACCTTTGCCGGATGCGATAGCAAAAATCTTGGTGAGAGATCCTGGTTTGTTAAATGGATTTTCTTTATCAGGTTTTCCATCCCGCAAAATGGATTTCATGTTTGCGCGTTGTTCGTCGTTCATGACATCGAGTTCGACGGAGACTTTGCTCACGCCGGTAACTTTCATAACCGCATCGGTGACGCGTTCAATGATTGTTGTTTTCATAGGGCAGCCCGAAACGGTAAGAAAAACTCCGACCTCGACCACGCCACCCTTGCGAATATCGACACCTTTGAGCATGCCAATCTCAGTGATGGGTCGATTTATTTCAGGGTCATTCACTGTTGCCAGCGCCGCATTTACCTCATCAAGGGAGACGGTGTTATCAGAATTGGTCCCGCGGTTAAATGCCATGTCCTGATGCTATCGGTGATGACTTCACTCGCATACCGGAGTTAGTTTCGAATGGCTAATCGGAATTTTCGGGAGATTCATTCGCGCTTTGATTTTCCAATTTTTCCAAGCGCTCATTGATTTCTTCCAGCAAATCCCTCAATTCGCTGCGCATGAAATCACGCGTTGCCACTTCTCCCATGGCATTGCGCAATCCGGCGATTTCGCGAGCAAGGTAGTCGCTGTCCGCGAGGATTCGTTCATTGCGCTGCCGATCTTCCTGGAATTGCACGCGATCGCGGTCGGTCTGTCGATTTTGGGCGAGCAAAATCAACGGAGCCGCATATGACGCTTGTAACGACAGGAGCAAGGTCAAGAAAATGAATGGGTAGGCATCAGGCTTCCACTCCTGGGGTGCGAAAACATTCCAACTAACCCAGAAGACAACAACAACCGTCATCCAAGCAATAAATGCCCATGAGCCAATATGTCGAGCAACGCGCTCGGACATTCGACCAAATACTTCTGGGTCATAACTCGGGCGCCGTGCACGACCACGCTCTAATGGCTGATCCAGCCGGGTTTCGGAGCGCTGTGATTTCTTTGCCTGGGAGTTCGCTTGTGATGCGGATTGTGATGCTGACTGAGAATCAGTCATGGTCACTCACCTCCCGCCAGTCCTCGGGGAGCATGTGGTCCACGAGGTCATCGAATGTCACTGCCCCCACAAGGGATCCGTTTTCATCGACGACGGGCAGTGCGACCAGGTTGTAAGCGGCAAAACTCCGAGTTAAATCAGACAGAGGTGTATCAGGCCGCATGGGCTCGAGAGTTGTATCAATGAGCGAAGACACCAAGGATGATGGTGGCTCGCGCAAGAGCCGTTGGAAGTGACAAACCCCGAGATACTTCCCGGTAGGAGTCTCCGTCGGCGTGCGGCAGACATACACCTGCGAGGCAAGGGCGGGTGAGAGATCTGGGTTGCGAATTTGAGCCAAGGCATCAGCCACAGTTTCGTCAGGGGCCAAGACAATAGGCTCGCTCGTCATCATGCCGCCTGCAGAGAAATCGTCATAGGACAACAGTCGGCGGATATCCTCTGCTTCTTCAGGTTCCATGCGCTCGAGCAGATCCTCGGCCCGCTCGGGCGGTAATTCGGAAATGAGATCGGCGGCGTCATCAGGATCCATTTCCTCCAGCACGTCAGCTGCACGCTCAGCTTCGAGAGTTTCCAAGATCTCAACCTGATCTTGATCGGGTAACTCTTCGAGAACGTCAGCCAAGCGCTCATCATTAAATTCCCGCGCGATTTCGATTCGCCGCTTGGGGCTCAACTCATGCAGCATCGCGGCAACGTCGGCAGCGCGAAGTGAATCCATGGTCGCAAGGAGTTGTTCTGCCGGCTGATCTTGGCTTGGAAGCGAGAGCCCGGTTACCGCATTCCACGCCACAGTCATTTTCTCGGTGCGACGGCGCAAACCAGTTGGCGCCCGCCGAACAAAGAGTTGGTCAACGAGCCACTCTCTGCTTCGAGTTTGCTCAACACTTACGTCGGCGATTGTGACAACCTCGCCGGTTGCGCTCATGGTGACCGAGCGGTCGAGAAGCTCAGCGGTGACAAGGGTTTCGTTGCGACGCTGCTGAAAGCGTCGCAGGTTAACGGTTCCGGTCACAATAATTTGCCCAGCATCAATGGTGGTGACTTTTGTCATGGGGACAAAAATTCGACGACGGGGGGGTACTTCAACGACCAAACCGGTCAGTCTCGGGGGGTTGGATCCTGTGCGCAAAACCACGATGGAGTCACGAACCTTGCCCATTTGATCTCCCATGGGATCAAAAACGCCCAAGCCATTCAGGCGGGCGAGGAAGACGCGCGGGTTTGTGTTCACTCGCGAAGGTTACCGTTCGATCTTGGGAAGGCGATCTCGGGAAGGTTGTCCCCATATAGAGGTATCCCATAAAAGGTTCCGACTATGCCTAGGGCAGGCTTCCCCCATGGCACGGGCATCGAGCGGGCGCGAAGTGGACTCATTGCGCCCACCCCCAGCGGGGGATCTCATTGCACTGGCCGTGGCCGTGGTCTTCATCGCCCTCAGCGGACCCGTCATTGCGGCGACCGCAGCACCGGTGCTCGCGATCGCATTTTGGCGGTGCTTCATTGGTAGTGGTCTCACCGGATTGTGGGTTGCCTTTCGTGATCGCGGGTCTCTCAAGCGGCTGACCAGACGTGAAATCAAGTTAACGAGCACGGCCGGCATATTCCTTGGCTTGCATTTCGCTACTTGGATTCCATCACTTGTGTTTACGTCGGTCGCGGCATCGACCGCATTGGTTGCAACACAACCCATCTGGGCTGCTTTCATCGCACGCGCGCGAGGGGTTCGAATTTCACCGGCCGCCTGGGTGGGTATTGGCATTGCACTGTCCGGAGTCATTTTGTTGTCCGGCATCGACGTTCAACTCGACACCCGCCACCTCATCGGTGACCTGCTGGCTTTGGTGGGTGCGATTTTCGCTGCGGCCTACGTTTCCGTGGGCGAACAAGTGCGAAAGTCTGTGTCGACAGCAACCATGACTTTTTTGCTCTACGGAGTCGCTGCAATAACGATCCTGCCGCTGCTATTTGTTTTTCAGCAGGAACTCGTTGGTTTCAGCGCACAAGCATGGCTCATGATTCTCGGAATCACGCTGGGTGCTCAACTCCTTGGTCACACGTTGATGAATAAGGTTTTGGCAAATTCGTCTGCAACATTCGTGTCTCTGACCATTTTGCTCGAGATGCCGGGAGCTGCGCTCGTTGCAGCCATTTGGCTGGGTCAGACACCGCCATTAGCCATTTATCCAGCGGCGGCGTTGATTCTGCTCGGCATAGTCATTGTTATTCGGTCTAGCTCTCAGATTAAAGAGCCGCTTGAAACATCGCCGATTTAATCATGTTTCCACGCGGGCGCGAGGGCGGAGCACTCGAGCCAAGGGAATGATCATGAGCGCTGCAAGCACTGCAATTCCAATGCCCCATTGAACGCCGAGATTTTGCGCAATTATTCCGACCAAGAGAGGGGCAAAAACAAATCCTGCGCGTGAAATCCAGCTGACAACCGTGACCGCAGACCCGGGACTGATGCCTGGAACGTAGGTGGCGGCATGCATGGCAGCGGGGAAGAGAGTTGCAACTCCAAGCCCTGCCACAATGCAAGCCCCAATAAATGCGGCCGCACTGCCGACCAATAAAGCCCCGGCGAGAACCACCGCGGTCACGGCCATGCTGACTTGGGCGACTGCTCGCTCACCAAATTTGTTGACAAAGAAATCTCCGAGGAATCGACCAATTGTGAGTGAGATGGTGAACGCAACAACTCCGAAGCCCACACTGCCGGCAGGCAACCCGATGTCAGTCAGGTAAATCGAACTCCATCGCTGTGGAACGTCCTCGACTGTCACAGCCAAGACGGTGAGAAACCCTAATGCTCCGAGCACGAGAACCATCGGTGCCGATACTCGGGCAACTGAGAATTTCGACGAACCAATAGGTGCCACCGAGCTCGGGTCCGCCGTGCTCAAATGATCTGATGTGAATTCTTCGGCGATATTGAGTTCTGCCAAATTGGTCGCATCCAAACCACTCACTGTTCGCGGGAGGACCCAGGTGAACGTGACAACAACGCCGAGAAGTCCAAGAATGCTGACACCTGCGAGCGTCCATGTCAGCGAGAAATCAAGTGCCAAGGTAATCGCGCCAATGAGCGCGCCGACAACTGTTCCGAGTGCCCAGAAGGCATGCATGTTATTGATGATCGAGCGTTGATACATTCGCTGAACTTCTAGGCCGTGCGCATTTTGGGCTGCATCGAGCACGGAGTCGACGGCGCCAATGGCGAAAATCACGAGGCCCAAGGCAACGACCGTGGGGGCAAGGCCGACAAATGGGAGCAGCGGCAGCATGACGGTCACAGCAATCATGGAGAATTTCCCGCTGCCCAGATTCCTGATTCCCACGGCGGCAAATGGTCCGAAAATAAGCCCGCCAGCGGCCCCTGCGCTCAAAACGGCGCCTACCGCGATATCACTCATGGACAATTGGTTCTGAAGATCGGCCAGTCGTGGCGTTACTGCGCTGAGTGCAAGACCGTTGATAAAAAACAGGAAAATCGTGGCAAAGCGGGCGCGCATTAATTCTTTGGCCGGGAGCGCAATTTCAGCGGGTTGCTCTGTCACATCGTGAGCATAGGGTGACCTGCACCACAGTCAAGATCAGGACCAGCGAGTGGGGGGATCTGTGGCTACGCTTGGGCTCATGTCAGTGACACCCTCCGAGCGCACACTGCGCCCTCGCCGTTCCAATCTCGCTGTCCCAGGCAGCAGCGAAAAGATGCTCGATAAAGCCCGTGGCTTGCCCGTCGACCAAGTTTTCATGGACATCGAGGACGCCGTCGCACCACTTGCGAAACCGCAAGCGCGCAAGAACATTGTCGCGGCACTCAACGAGGGTGGCTACGGCGACAAGATCCGCACGGTGCGAGTGAACGATTGGACAACCCAGTGGACCTACGCGGATGTCATTGAAGTTGTTGAAGGAGCAGGAGCAAATCTTGACTGCATCATGTTGCCCAAGGTTCAAACGGCTGATCAAGTAATCGCTCTAGATTTGCTGCTCACCCAATTGGAAAAAACAAATGGACTTGAAATTGGCAAAATTGGAATTGAAGCCCAGATTGAAAATGCACTTGGCCTGATCAACGTAGACGCTATTGCGCAGGCAAGTTCACGCGTTGAAACAATCATCTTTGGACCGGCAGATTTTATGGCAAGTATCAACATGAAGTCATTGGTTGTTGGTGAGCAACCTCCCGGTTACGACACGGGAGATGCCTACCACTACATCCTGATGCGCATCTTGATGGCAGCGCGAGCATTTGACAAGCAAGCAATCGATGGCCCGTACTTACAGATCAAGGATGTCGCGGGCTTTGAGCGCGTCGCTGGCCGCTCTGCTGCGCTGGGATTTGATGGTAAGTGGGTGTTGCATCCAGGTCAGATCGATGCGGCAAATGAGGTTTATTCACCTCGACAAGAAGATTTTGACCATGCGGAAATGATTCTTGACGCTTACGATTATTCAACTTCGGCAGCAGGCGGCGCCAAAGGTGCGGCCATGTTGGGGGATGAAATGATCGATGAAGCATCACGCAAGATGGCGCTTGTTGTTGCTAGCAAGGGTCGCGCCGCGGGCATGACGCGAACACAAACATTTACTGCGCCTGAATAGGGGACTGAAATGACACGTTTGGCTCAAACAGATGGCTTAGATGATATCCAAATTGAGATTTTGGCTGCAGTCAAAGACTTTGTAAACAAAGAGATCATCCCGGTGGCCAATGATCTTGAGCACGCTGATGAGTACCCCCAAGAGATTGTCGATGGCCTGAAAGAACTTGGCGTTTTTGGTTTGATGATCCCTGAGGAGTATGGCGGCCTTGGCCAGTCTTTGTTGACATACGCGTTGGTGGTGGAGGAAATTGCCCGCGGCTGGATGAGTGTCAGCGGTGTAATCAACACCCATTTCATTGTCGCCTACATGGTTATGCATCACGGCACTCAAGAACAAAAGGAAAAGTACTTGCCACGCATGGCAACGGGCGAGGTTCGCGGTGCTTTCAGCATGAGCGAACCGGGCTGCGGGTCAGACGTTGCCGCGATCACGTCCAAAGCGGTGAAAAAAGGTGACGACTACGTTCTCACCGGCCAAAAAATGTGGCTCACCAATGGTGGCTCATCCACCCTGGTTGCAACGCTTGTTCGCACCGATGAAAGTGCAGCACCAGATGCCAGTGTTTATAAGAAAATGTCGACGTTTCTTATTGAAAAGGAATCAGGCTTCGGTGAAGTTCGCCCCGGCCTAACCATTCCCGGCAAAATCGAGAAAATGGGTTACAAAGGTGTTGACACCACCGAGATGATCATGGACGGCTTAGTTCTGTCCCAAGATGACCTTCTCGGCGGAGAGCCAGGCAAAGGTTTCTACCAAATGATGGATGGCGTCGAGGTCGGCCGAGTCAATGTCGCGGCGCGGGCATGCGGTCTAGCCATGCGAGCATTTGAGCTTGGTATCGAGTATGCCCAAATGCGCACGACATTTGGCAAGCCGATCATTGAGCACCAAGCAGTCTCATTCAGGTTGGCTGACATGGCAACCAAAGTCGAGGCAGCGCACCAAATGATGATCATGGCGGCTCGACTCAAAGACAGTGGAGAGCGCAACGACCTTGAGTCGGGAATGGCCAAGTACCTTGCGAGCGAATACTGCAAGGAGGTCGTTGAGGATTCATTCCGCATCCATGGCGGCTACGGCTATTCCAAGGAATACGAAATTGAGCGTCTCTACCGTGAAGCTCCCATGCTCATGATCGGTGAGGGGACAGCAGATATTCAAAAGATGATTATTGGGCGTCGTTTGCTCGAGGACTACAAAATCAAAAAATAGGGCTAAAGGTCCCTCCCAATGCTGATTCCTGTGGTTAGACGAAGTCCGCCAAGGTTCGATTGTCAAGAAGATCGAGCTCTCTTGCCAGAGTTGCTTTCCAATCCGCGAGTGCTTTCGCAGCAGCAGGTTTATCGCCCAAAGCTACGTGTGAGCGAATAACTTTTCTAATTGCCACCTCTGAGAACGGATTCAATTTCAATAGCTCGTGTGACATGAGCAAACTGGATCGAGTATCACCTTGCGCAGCCCACAGGTCACTGAGCAAATCGAGTGAGCGTTCCATGATTTGGGCCAAATTCAATCTTTCCCTGGTAATCCAATCCCGCTCAATTCCGGGGAGGAATGGTCGTCGCACTATGGCATAGGCCACTGTGGCTTGGCGCAACGCGCTGGCAATGTCGCCTCGCGCATTTGAACCTTCGGCGTCATCAATGCTACGAACTGCCGTGCGCATATCAATCTGAACATTTGACGGCCACCTGAGCTGCAAGGACCCTCCCGTAGAAATCAGTAGATCTTTCGATGGAAGCGCAATATTTGCCAATCCACGCCTGAGTCGGCTGCACGTCGCGTTGAGCACAGATTCTGCGGTCGAAGGCAGATTGTCCTCCCACAGATTATCAATGAGCACATCTCGCGGAACCGCATGTAGAGAAAGCGAGAGATTAGTCAGGACCATGCGGCCAATAACGCCACTCATGTCACCGTGAGACATGTATTGGTCACCATGTTGGATCGAGAACGTCCCGACTAAATTTACTCGAACACCCACTCCAGAAACCTAGCATCATGGCCTGCCAGGGCAACGAAGAATCTAGATGCAATGTTATTGCAAGGTAGAGACTCTAGAGTTTGAAGAGGTTGAATTTGGTCCTTTTCACGGTGAAAAAACAATGGTGAGGGAGTAATTGCAATGAGTCAGGGAATTTTTTCAGTTGAGTGTCCTTGTGGGTCCGTGCTGACACATGAGGAGTTTGCTGCGCTAGTTGTTGAAGTCCAGTCGCACGCGAAGGCGAATCACAACATGGATTTAACGGTCGAAGATATACAAAATATGGTCAGCAACTAGGGCGGGAGTTTTTATATGTCTCGAAAATATCTTGTACTTGGTAACTACACCGCTGATGGACTAGCAGGTGTAATGAAGGTGGGTTTTGAATCGCGATTCGACGAAATTTCGAGAGCAGTCACCGGCCTGGGTGGCACACTCATCGAATATAGTTTTTGTGAAGGAACCTATGACTTCATAATTCTGACAGAGTGGGAAGACGAGTCGAAAGCGATGCTCCTGCCCATGGTCGCCGCAGCATCAGGAGCTGTGCAAAGTCACTCAATCCGGCTTATTCCTGCCCAAGAGATGGACCAAACACGCAGTCACCTGCAGGAGGTGCACTGGAGTGCTCCAGGAAAATAGAAATATGCATACGAATGTAAAGGAAAAGTGATGTCAAATATTTCGGTCAAGAATTTTGATAAAGATGGCGCGATGAGTGAAAAACCTAATGCGAAGCTTTCAGTGGTCGAGTTGCTCAATGGAAAGGCAACGCGCCTAACGTTGGAACCAGGTTGGCGGTGGTCGACAGACATCGCACCTCTGGTGGGAACCGCAAGCTGTGAAGTACACCATCTGGGTTTCATAGCTTCGGGAGCCGTGACCGTTGCCCACTCAGGGCAAGAAGTGTCCTATTCCGCCGGGGAAGTGTATGAAATTAACGCCGGTCATGATGCGTGGGTTGTTGGTGACACACCCGTTGTCGCCTATGAATTCTCTGGATCTTGGGCCTAAGTACCGCCCTGTCACACATCGATCATAGAAAAGGAAAAACGTTGAAACTATACGGAACTGTCATGACCGCACGGTTAAAGGTGCCATTCGAAGCTTTTGAGGAAGCGATGAATGCGCGAAAGAATCCAGTTGGCTTTGTGAGTGGAAGTGTGATGCGCGTTGATGACGGGGTCACGGTTGTGGGAACCTTTATTTTTGAGAGCAAAGAGGCCTACGCTGCCCTGGCAGAATTACCTGATCAAGGGGAGTGGTTCGCGAGTGTTATTGCTCCCATGCTTGATGGGGATGCGATCTGGCTGGATGGGCACATTGGTCTCAACCAGTAGATATGCAATTCCCATTGGTGTGGCCTTGCTTCCGAGGCTGAACTGTTGAAGCCGGGTAGCGGTGCGGTTTACTGGGGCAGTGGACTTCACTCAGGAACCCGAATTGTGGTTCCTCACACTTGGACTCACAATGCTCGTGGCGTTGATGCACGTATTCGCACCATCAATTCTTGACAGCAAGTTTCTCAACAGCACGGCGACCCGCCAAGCTTCGGTTGCTTCCTTTTCAGGCGGTGTGGCTGTGGCATATGTGTTCGTTCACATGTTGCCCGAGTTGGCCGATGGAGAACTTGCATTCGCAGACGTGTCTCTGCCAGATGCCATTCCTGATTTATTCGTTCAGTCATCCCTCTTCTTTGTTGCCTTAATTGGATTAGTCGTTTTCTATGCTTTTGATGCGAAAGCCGAAGAGTCCAAAAGCGGCTCCAAAATTCTTTATCGCGCCAATCTCTTGACCATTGGAATGCTGAGTTTCATCTTTTCCTACACAACCCCAGATCGAATTGAATTAGGCCCAGATTTTGCGATTCTTTTCGCGGTCGTAATGTCACTTCATTTCATTCTCACCGATCGAGGACTAGCACGTGCTCACCCAAAGCATTTTGCTCGTTCGGATCGCTGGGTGCTGACGGTGTTCCTTTTGGCAGGGTTACTGACCGCTTATATTGCGCCGCCACCCAATGAGCTGTTTGTCGCCGTACCAACAGCATTTCTTGGTGGTGCAGTTTTGATGGCGGTATTCCGTGAAGAGTTGCCCAATGTCAATGTCGCCAGGCTCGGCTGGTTTACCTCGGGAGTTGTAATTTTCACCGCCCTGCTCCTGTGGGCTACGTATATAACCCAGTGACAAAAACGCTCACTGATATAACCCAGTGACAAAAACCCTCACTGATAGCCGCGAGCCTGTAACCGAGTAGTCCCATGACTGACTCAACCGCTCAACGAGTGCTAGTCCGCGGCCATTTTCCGTCTCTGAACTCGAATCGAGATGTGCGCTGTCAACGGTAAGCGTTACCTGAGGATCACTCACGTGGTGTGCAACAACCACGCAAACAGTGTTATCCAGTCGACTGATTGCCATTTCGATATCGCCATCTCCATGAAGATATGCATTGGTCACCAACTCAGACACAACCAATTCCAAGGTGTCCCGTGCCGTGACGTCAGCGAAGGTCTCCAACACTGCCTTGCGGGCAAGCCTTGCGCAGTCCCGTTTGGGCTCAAAAACTAGATGGAGGATGTCGCCGTCGGTACCCATATGAACTACTCAGAAGATGTTGCCCGGGTGCGCTTGCGATCTCGAGTCTTACCTGTGCGTGCGGGCTTTTGATCAGTCGATTTATTTTCGTTTGATTTATTCCCGCCGCGGGAAGTTGGCTTCTTAGTGCTCGAACCGCGTGCGGGTGATTTCTGCCTAGGGGCAGCACCACCAAGATCCTCAACTTCCTCCGCATTAAGACCCGCTCGCGTTTGATCTTTTTTGGCAAGGCGTCCGGTTGAATCCGTCGGGATTCCAAGGCCGGTATAGACATGTTCGCTGGTGGAGTAGGTCTCAATGGGATCCTTGAATGGAAGTTTGAGCGCCCGGTCAATCATCTGCCAACGGGCAACGTCCTCCCAGTCCACCAATGTGACGGCAACGCCGGAGTTTCCCGCGCGACCCGTGCGTCCAACGCGGTGAAGATAAGCTTTTTCGTCTTCAGGGCATTCAAAGTTGATGACGTGTGTCACACCTTCAACGTCAATGCCACGTGCGGCAACATCAGTTGCCACGAGAATGTCGATCTTTCCGGAGCGAAATGCTCGCAGTGCTTGTTCGCGTGCACCTTGACCCAGGTCTCCGTGAACCGTTCCTACTGCAAAGCCGCGCTCTGTCAGGTCGTCGTAAATTTTCTGTGCTTTGCGCTTTGTCCGCGTGAAGATCATGGCTAGACCGCGACTATCAGCCTGCATAATGCGAGCAACGAGTTCGAGTTTGTCCATGGGGTGAGCTCGCCACACGTGCTGTTCAATGGAATCAACGGTCGCGCTCTCATCGTTGGGCTCTGCTGCGCGGATGTGTGTGGGCTGAGACATGTAGCGGCGAGCCAAGTTCACAATTTGGCCTGGCATGGTTGCGGAGAACAACATTGTTTGACGCTCTGTTGGGAGCATCGCAACAATTCTTTCCACATCAGGCAGAAAGCCCATGTCCAGCATTTCATCTGCTTCATCCATGACCAGGACACGAATCGCGCTGAGATCGAGATCCCGACGACCTGCAAGATCCATGATGCGTCCGGGAGTCCCCACAACCACATCGATGCCTTTTTTCAAAGAATCGATTTGTGGTTCAATGGCACGACCGCCATAAACGGCAAGGACCCGAACACCGAGATCCTTTCCTGCGAGGTTGAGATCCGACGCCACCTGTGATGCAAGTTCACGTGTGGGGCACACGACAAGCGCCTGAGGCTGTGAGCCACCCGGCAATGTCATGCGTTGCAGTAAGGGGACTCCAAATCCGAGGGTCTTACCCGTTCCGGTTTTTGCCTGGCCAATGATGTCGCGTCCAGCCAGTGCCATGGAAAGGCACATTTCTTGGATGGGGAATGCGGTGATGATCCCGCTAGCGGCCAGAGCGGAAACGATTTTGGGGTCTGCGCCGAGTTCAGCAAATGTCTTGGGAACGGAGGGTGCAGCTATTTGCTGCGGTTCCTCGAGGTTTTCGAGGTTTTCGAGGCTTTCAGTTGGTGTTGACAGGGGGTACTCCAGTGTTAATGAGGCGGGTGGAGAC
>Ga0181564_10001448_pt1 | contig 21187 bp, 19 predicted proteins | sample 011ome_24_FD_134512 | JGI IMG/M metagenome (GOLD analysis project Ga0181564, IMG submission 134512) | Coastal salt marsh microbial communities from the Groves Creek Marsh, Skidaway Island, Georgia - 011513CT metaG (megahit assembly) | ecosystem: Environmental > Aquatic > Marine > Intertidal...
AAGAGTTGAAGCTTATTGAAAGTGCTGCAAAAATGGCCAAGGATGACGCGGAAAAAGCGAAAGCATCTAGAGTATTAATGGAAAAAAATGCTAGCATGGATCCTATAAAACCCGCATTCGACATAAATACAAGTAATGCCAAAGAAGGTTCTGCAACAGGTTTGAAATTTTCTTGTAGTATTTATCCCGCGTAATTTAATGCAGAACGCAATATATATTGTTTCTAAAAAAGTTGAATCATTTTTTCAATTTTTCTATAACACATAAACAATATTTTTAAAGTATATTCTCTCTACTTTATTATTTTTAATCTCGTTGAATATCTATACCATTCGATTGTATGTGTTATGGAAATATTAAACAAATAATGAATCAAATACCAATACAGAAATGAATACATTAACTATTGAAAATTCGGGAGGAAAACGAAAAACTAAGAATGCAAGAAAATCCAAGAAATCAAAAAAGCATATTTTTTAAACGTATTTTATTTCTTCATAGACTTTAGATTGTTTTTTTACATAGGAGTTTAATTTTAAGACGCTCATAAATATCTTCGGGTAATTGCAATTCATAGGAATGCTCGTTTTCATTACTAATTTCTTTCAATTCAAAATCATCAATATCATATTTTTTTAACACCCAGGTCATGTCTTCTTTAATTTTATAATTTTTGAAAATACCATCTCCGTTACAATTGAGGGCATTCCCAAGTCGGATAATTCTTTTACCGTTCCCTTTCGTCCAACCGTCGTAGGTTTCGGTTCGGTTTCTCATTATTGATTCAGTAGAAGTCATTTCGGCCATACTTTATGATGATATTTTAGTCTCATTATCTGATTTCAATTTTTTAATAAATATAAGTCATTACGTTTAATAGGTTTTATATTTTGATTACCAAAAAAATGTTAGACGGGACATTTTGTCTACGAGTTATGCAAAATATTAGTACCATGAGAGAGAACAGAGATCAAATCAATGCCATTATTTCTTCCTAAGATACTCGTTTACATAGTTAATTCGTAAGTTTAAGCACTATTGTCAGTTGATCAGATCTCTATCTATCCTCTAGTTTAGTCTTAGGTTTGCTGATTCCAGCAAAAAATTGATAAAAATTAAAATTAATAATGTTTTCGAAATATAACAAAATGAATGGTTTTGAAGAACTAGACCCAAAATTATTGACTAAAACTGAAAAAAAGGTTTTAGAAATGTATACATCTGGTGAATCTTTATGGATCAATAACTATTTACGAGAAAGAAATCTAGATCAACTAAATGAATTTCAAAGAGAAAAAATGAAACAATATGCTAATCATTTGAATAACTTGATACATAAATCCCCACCTAGTTATAAGCAAACGAAGGTGTACAGAGGTGCAGAAGCAATGGATGAAAAATGGAAAAATTTGAATACAAACGATGAACTATTATTCACGCAAAAAGGGCTCATATCCACCTCATTTAATTTAGAGGCAGCAGTTGACTTTATTGAGAAAGATAGCGATTGTTGTTTACTTGTGTTACGACTACCAAAAAACACAAAAGGGTTATATATAGGATCTTCATCTATATTTAACGATTTAAGTGAAGACGAGCTACTACTACCTCATGGCTCCAAATTTATTGTTGCTTATAGACGTGTCAACCGTATAGGAGGTAAACAAATTATCACATATTATGCAGATTTGTTAAGTCAGTAATATTTGAATACTTTCTGATGTGCTTCAACTGTCCCGTCATCAAATTATTTTTCCTTTCGTCGTCTTGTCTTGTAATTATTTGACAATAACCTATATACATATGACTATTATTCAAAAGATGAAGCGAAAGAATATTATAAAAAAAACATAAGATGAAAATATAAATAAATTAACTCACTTGGGTATTGACTGGTAGTTTATGTTATTTAGATGACCTGCCACGTTTTCGGTTGGAAGATCCTCCGCGATTTATAACAGTCGCTCCTTGAACAATTCCTACCATATACGAAGATGAAAATGGTGAAGTAGATGATATTGACGATGAAGAAGTAGATGATATTGACGATGAAGAAGTAGATGATATTTCACAACCACCAATGGTTTGTTCTTCCTCTTCTTCTGGGTGGATGTACTTGAATCTAACATTGTGAAGATTGATATCGCATTCTGTTTCATCGTCATACTTCACTCTAAAATTCCCCGTTCGACGAGCTTTCTTTACATCATTTTCAGTCGTATGTCCAGAAATGGATACCAACGAGCCTTTGTACCACTTCTTGTACTCAGGATAGAAAATAGCAACCCTTCTTCCAAAGCCTGCTTGTTGGATTGGGCCTTTGTAGCGGCTTTCTTCTTCATCCTCGTCACCTTTTTCTTTATCGTCTTCTTCCTCGTCGTCGTTGGCGTCTACTAGACCAATGTCTTCCTCGTCCTCGTCGTCGTTGGCGTCTACTAGACCAATATCTTCCTCGTCCTCGTCCTCGTCTTCTTCTTCATCGCCTTCTTCTTCTTCGCCTTCTTCTTCTGACACGTCACTATTAAATACATTTCTCTTTTTCTTTTTTAAACGTCGAAGCTTTTCAAAGTCATCCTTCTCCTCCTTCATCGCCTTCTCCCTCGCCTTCCTTTTCTCTTTTTCTCTATTTTGAATTCGCAGCTTCAGATGTTTTTCCACACACACGTACAGAGAATTTAAAATTCGGCACATTTTGAAATGCAGGGAGGTGGACTCGTTGGGTATTTGTTGCTGCCCAAAACACTCGGTAATCATAAGCATGACATCATCCTTGATTTCCTCTTGGGTCATACTCTCATATATATATTTCATTTTATTCTTCATGTTAGGAATGTGGGAGGAATATTGATGTAGTTGCACTTTCATTTTTTTTTTGGTCATTTTTGTTGTTCTATTCTGCAATTTGCTGAAAAATCTGTAAAATCAACCACCCTTCGGTGTTCATTAATCTTTAAGATTAATGAACACAACAACAAACAACACACAACAAACAACAACAACAACAACAACAACAACAAACAACAAGATGACCAATACCAATTCAAATGCGTTCGTCCAAATGGTGCAAGATGCGAGTCCAGATGTTAATCATCAAATTGGCATCTTACTCGGGTTAGATCCGGCTGTTCAAGGCAGTACTTTGATGTCTCTACATCCACAGGAACAAAGAAGAATTATGATCTCTCTACCTCCAAGTGATGTAAAAAGATTGTGGGGAAATTTGTTCACCCAGCCTCAAAGACAAGCTTTTTGGGGGCATTTGATTGGATCATCGGAAAAAGAGTATTTAAATACAGTAATTGGAACAGATGTTCATCCTCCTCCTCCTCCTCTTCCTGCTCCTCATATTCCTGTTCCTCTTCCTGATGCTGTTCCTCCTCCTCCTCCTCCTCCTCCTCCTCCTCCTCCTTTTCCTTTTCCTCCAGTTCCTGATTCTGCAATATATCAGATTAATAAAGGACGTCTTGAGGGTTATAGGGTAAAGAGAATGGATAGGGTAAATTCTATTGTTTGGATATGTAAAGTGGTACATCCGAATCATGGAGATCTTCAAAAACTGCCAGAACATTCTGAAGTGCTTGTGCATACAAGCGATATATACGATTTGACCACTGAAGATCACGCTGATATAAAAAGGTATTACGAAAGTATAGCCAACAACCAACCCCAAAGAGATGAAAGGTTACGTATTGGTTCTTGGAATATCAGATGTAGCGAGGATTTTCAGCCAAAAGAAATTTTTTTCCCTGAATTACTTGAACGATTTAAAAGACTCGCAAGATTCATTAATCATAGCGAGTGTGACATAGTAGCTTTACAGGAGTTTCCACTTAATTTCAGTCATGCTGCAAGTAGACTGCAAATTAATACTGAGCGTCTACTTCCTGAGTTCACTAGAATGCTAAATGCAGAAAGTGAGCACGAATGGGGGTTTGGATATGCAGAGGACTTTCCACATGACATATGGAAACGTGAGAGAAATGTTAAAATTCTTCAAGACGGTTCTGGGTTAGAAATCAGGGAGTACCCATCAAGAAATGGAGAATACATCCAAGCATTTGTGTACAAAAAAGAAAAAATTACATGTCACTCTGTCGAGCAAGTGTTGGACGTGACGTATCAAGAAAATCGTTTCAAACACGCCCCTGCTCTAGGGAGATTCACTTTTATGGAACAATTCCATTTCTCATTAGTCAATGTTCATCTGAGACCGGTAAGGACGGTAAATGGAAGAAATACGGATGCAAGATACGAAATTATAGATCTAGGAAGATGTATTGGTCAATTGAAAAAATACAACCCCAACTCCACAATCATTCTTGGAGATTTTAACATGTCCGCATCTCGTTATGCTCCCTCTGTCGAAGATAACCCGAATGCTGAAAGTAGATCTGAATTTCCGCCTTTTGTATCAACTCGGGGCTTTCCAAATGTATGGGAATCATTTAGAAACAATGGATATAAACATGTTATACAAAATCGTTATACTAACAGTAGTGATGATAAACAGTTCGATAACATATGGTTACCCAGCGAACTCTATGCCAAAGCAAATATAGTCACAACTACAAAATATCCTGTACAATATAGAGCCCCATACGATCAATCGGAAAATGTTACACGCTTGCAAACTTTTTTCAGCGGCGCAGATATGATCAATCAAACGAGTGATCATCATCTTGTTTTTGCAGATTTAACAATTGATGTGAAATATCAAAAAGGTAATACTCTCATCAAGAATGTGTTCGGAATTGATAATTCATTGGGAGGTTTAATGCCACGTGAATATAATGGGTTTGATGGAGAGATAGTAGCAGCGGCAGCAGTAACAGCAGCAGCAGAAGCAGAGAGAGCAGCAGAAGCAGAGAGAGCAGCAGCAGCAGAAGCAGAGAGAGCAGCAGCAGCAGAAGCAGCTAAGAAGAAGGCAGAGGAAGATGAAGCTAAAAAGAAGGCCGCAGCTAAAAAGAAGGCCGAAAAAGAGAAAGCAGAGAAAGCAGCAGAAGGAGGAGGAGAGAAGAAGGCAGAGGAAGATAAGAAGAAGGCAGAGGAAGATAAGAAGAAGGCAGAGGAAGATAAGAAGAAGACAGAGGAAGATAAGAAGAAGACACCACCAAAAGATGAAGCTAAAAAGAAGGCCGCAGAAAAAGAGGCCGAGAAGGCACCAAAAATCGCAGAAAAAGAGAGAGTAGCAGCAGCAGGAGGAGGAGAGAAGAAGGCAGAGGAAGATAAGAAGAAGACACTACCAACAGAAGCAGCTAAAAAGAAGGCCGAAAAAGAGAAGGCAGAGAAAGCAGCAGCAGCAGAAGCAGCTAAGAAGAAGGCAGAGGAAGATGAAGCTAAGAAGGAGGCTAAAGACCAATCAGGATCCCAGACCCCACCAGCACCAGTACCAGACGCCGGATCCACAGACAATAATGAAAGACGGAGATATCTAAGACTCGCAAATAAACACTTTTCTGTAATTTGGGATAATGGAGAATGGAATGTTGAAGAAGCTGATTATTGGCACGATAATCTTTTCCCTAAAAAAGAACACATGAATGATAAACTAAAGGAAGTATGGGATGACAAACTTTACGTGAGTCCTCTCAAACAAAGAAGAGAAGTCTTGAAAGAAATGAAAGAATTGGAAAAGGATTATTTAACGTATAAGTCAGCTGGAAATAAATCCGAAGCAACAAAAAAATTCAAAGATTTCCATAATCGCGCTATCGATCATTTTGATGGAAAGGCAACCGGTGGTGGCGGTCGTACTGATTTGGCTCCCCTGTTCGATGATAATAAGTAATAAAAATTTCGTATTTAGCTACATTCGTCGTGAAATATAATGTGATTTTAATATACAAAAAATAGTATGTATCATCCGTTTTGATGGATACAATCCCCTGCTCACCCCTGCAAGCGGTTCCAAGTCAATCGGTGGTCGCAACCATGTGGAATTATTTTATAAATGGGTATATGCTAACTCTATTTTACACGTTACGCATATCTACTACTTTCACCAGATGAATATGTGTAATGTGTCCTGTATTGAAATTGAAGAAAGCGTGGTAATCTGATGATTTATACATCCCGTGACCAAAGTAAAATATGATGTATGGTTGACCCGCTCCATAATCAGTAAACAATATATTTTTCACAATAATTTTCATATCCGAATTGTGACACATTTCTCGCAACCATGTGGAATTATTATATAAATGGGTAAATGCTAACTCTATTTTACGCCGATCCCTTTCTTCAGATTCTTTGATAAAACAGATTCTTGTGACATATATTCCTTGATTGCTGATAGAATATCTACTTTCTTCGTTGCTAGTACTGTCATTCCAAGTATTTCGTGGGATTGGCATATTTTATTCTCTCACATAAATGTGAAAACGTAGATCAATTTTTTCATTTTCATACGTAAATTTTAGATTAAATAAGAGAAAAAAATAGTTAGGTCATGTATTTACAAAAATATTTCGATTATAATAGAATACTATAGTAAATGTCTCCGCACTCAATAATTGTATGTGGTTGTACAAAAAATAGTGCAAATTACATTCAGTCTCATTTAGAAAAATTATACGCACTTCGGTCTATTTATTCACGCTTTCAAATGGTGATATTTGAAAACGATTCCACAGATAATACAAAAGCAATATTAAAACAATTTGAGGCATCGCATGATAATGTTCACATGCTTTTTGATACACTAAATGGCAAAATAAAAACACCTGCAACCATAAAACCTCATTCGCGTTATGTCCATAAACCACTCAATTTATCTTATGCGCGTAATGCGTTGCTTGATTACATCGAGACACATTTTTCCAACTTTGATCATATGATTATGGTTGATTTAGATAGCGTTGTTAATAAGTTTAAACCCTCACTAATTCGGAATATTCTCGAGAAATATGGTTCATCCGGTTGGGACGCACTAACCGCAAACAGTGCCGGAAAGTATTATGATATATGGGCTCTTCGCGTGTATCCAGATATTTGGGATCCTGAGTTACATGGAAAATTGTGGAAGTATCCAATCGACTACGATTGTTGGATGATGAGAGATACGCGAAAAAGCGTCAGCGGAAATCAGATAAGTATTCCCGTAGATTTTCCATTAATTCCAGTGACATCTGCTTTTGGCGGAATGGGAATTTATCGTATATCTTCCATTCAAGGATGTCGCTATAGTGCAGAATTTGACCAAAGCTTGACATGTGAGCACGTTTCATTTCATAATCAAATTATAAAAAATGGTGGAAAAATATTCATATGTCCTGATATGGTAGTGCAAAGTCAGTGCAGGTAATCCACCGATATAATTTTAATTAATATTTTTATACAAATATATTATATGGATCCAAAAGAGTATACACATGATATATTGAAATCTACAGTCGTGTCATTAAAAGATAACTTCATATATAGGGTCTCTGATTCTCTTAACTTGGCTGTAACGCATAAAATAAACAAGGAAATAATGGAGAATAAAAATTATGAAGGAACGATATTGAAACGAATATTAACAAAAAGAAAATCAACGTCTCTAGACGATGAAATGATTTACTCCACTTTACAAGAATATGTAACAGAGCATGATATAGAATTATTTGACGAGACAAATTTGGTGGTACATTTACGCTTGGGAGATATTATAGGAAGAACGTTAAATAAATTAAAAATACTTACTAGTGAAATCAGCTCGCACATAAGTAAGCATAATAAGATAACAAAAATTGTATTGGTTACTGCTTTACATTATGGTCAGCCGACAAAACATAACAAATTTTATTCTGCTGGACGTTTTTCATACAATGATAAATCGTATGCACACAACATAAACGTGTTACTAGATTTTATAAAACAAATGGAGAGAAAGGTGCAGATACAATCGTCTTCTATTGACGTAGATTTATGTAAGCTAGCGTTTTGTCAAAATTTGATCACAACAGAAGGAGGTTTCGGAAAATTAGTGAAGAAAATAAACGAACTACATAAAACGAAATTACAGGACATCTAATTATTTTTTACTCTTTCTTCTTTTGGACGATCGGATCTTGTTTTTTCCGGTTGATTTTCTAGATTTTCCCTTACGTCTTCGAATTGATTTGTGTTTTTTAATAGTTTTCTTTCCTCCCATCATTTTTTTTGTATAACTACGAAGCAACCAATTTTCCAAATCCTGGGGATCTCTATTACCCATATATTCTTCCAATTTATTTCCATTTTGCATGACAACATGAGGAACTCCCATTATATTGTGTTTATCTTTTAAATCAACCATAGCTAAACCGCTGACATTAATTTTTGCTAAAACAACATCTTGGAGAGCCTTTTTCTTCATATTGTCTTCAAATTGGTGCCAATTCGGCATAAAAGCATCGCATGCAGGGCAACCAGGACGATGAACAACATACATAACTTTTTTAGATTTGTTGTTTAGCAGATTGTTCAACTTTGCGACATTATCAGAGTCGGGTTCAATGTGAAAAGTAGCCACCATTATATATTATACGCATATAATATTTTATTTACATATAATATATAGTATGAAGTTCTGCACTACGAATGTCTTATTACTGACTGTTGTTATATTGACTTTTGTTGTGTCTATGATATTTATCTACAATGTTCGTATTGAAGGTATGAAAGTAAAATATGATTGTCCTACTTCCTTAGATACAACCAGTGAAGGAATATACAAATTATCTTATGAAAATAATAAAAAGCCACAAAAGTTCTTTTACAGTATAGACGATTACATTAAGCTTGTAAACTGGCAAAAGAAAAATGAGATAGCATGTCCTGTTCTATCTTTGAATAGTGAACAACCTAATATTCAACCAGCCTCTCTAGATCCTATAGAGGATGAAAAGGTCCAAAAATTATTGGATGCAAATAGAGATAACGATGGATACAATACAAATATGTATCCTGGATTTGATCCTCAAAATTTATACGTTGGAACGAAGACACCTTTAGATGTAATACACAATATGGAAGAAAGAAAGAAAATAAGCGGAAACCCTATGGATTCGAACTGGGGTGGTACAGATTATACAAATAAACTCGTCAATATGGGGTATTATGTAGATAATACTCGCCAGTAAAGTAAAAGTATTATTCATTGTCATAGTCATCCAGTTCACTTTCAGATTCTTCGGAATGATTACTGCTGTATAGGTCATTGTATAATTCATTTGTAAAATTTGCGTCCAATTCCACCTGGTCTACGGTGGGTTGTTGAATAATATTTGATATTGAATCAATAGAAGCATCCTCGTCGTTTTGATATTCATTTTCTTCGCCCAATGTATCGGTTTCCATGTCATTTTCTTCGGTATCAGGAATACTATCTGCAGTGGCATCGTAATTTGATATAGTCTCATCTGCTTGTGAATGATTTCTTATGTCAAATCTACATATAGGACATCGAACATTTGATTGAAACCAGTGATTTAGTTCTTCTGGTGTAAATACATGTCCACATCTGATGATGATAGTCACAAGTGAACTGTCAGTAAATTCAACTAGTGTAATAGGACATCTAGAATTGACTGGTCTCACTACGTTATGAAATGCGGTTTGACGCGTTGCAATTTGAATTTGTTGCTCAGACGGTCTAACTATTACTGGCTGTAATAAATCATTAAAAGACTCAGTAAGCAAATTGTCAAAGCCTTCAAGAAAATTATTCAGTCCAGTGGTGCTTCTGTTCAGACTTTCCTGGAAATATTGACTGTTTCTATTTGGTAATCTTGGTGTAGCGGTAGTTGTATGTTGAACAGGATTGTCGGCTCTCAGATTTTCTAATATTCTGTTGTATATATTATCACTATTCAGTTGTGATACATTAATTTCATCAGGTCTTCTATTTACACTTTGATATCGTCTGCTGTCGTATGTAGGATATCTCGGACTATTTGTGGTTCTATGCTGGTTGGTATTTATCGGGCTGTTTCTAGTAGTAGATGTAAAATTGGTGCGTCTTTCTCGTGAAGGACTAACAGGACGCTGATTATTTGATGCTGAGTTATTGCGATTACTATCGTCTATCGTTTCATTTTCTCGATCATCTTGTATGTTCATACGTCTATGCTCTAATCTAATTAGATCCAACATAGCTGTCTCATTATTTGTTATGCGCGCACTTATTTCACTAAACAGTGTTTGCATGATATTGGTATTATTTGTCACCATCTCCTGATATGACGTGAGCAACGAATTTAATTCGAGGTGCCTGTTATTCCGGTTTGACATATATATAAGATAACAATTAATTTTATTTAGATTTAAATACAATTAATTATAATAACTTAATGAATAAATATGATTATAGTAACAATGGACTTTCTGGTTTACGTAATCTAGGAAATACATGTTTCATGAACTCGTGTTTACAAATTTTATCACATACATATAAATTACATGATGAAATTCGTAAATTATCGACTATTAAAAATGATCGTTTATTCATTGAATGGATAAAGTTAAGCAACGCAATGTGGGAAAACAATAGTGTAGTCAATCCGTCCGAATTTCATAATGAACTTCGTAAAACTGCAACGAAAAAGAAGAACGACAATTTTGCCGGGTACGATCAAAATGATGCATCCGAGTTTCTAACATTTATATTAGATATATTTCACGAAGCCTGTAAGTTGAATGTAGACATGAAAATAACTGGCATAGCTGAAAATAAATTGGACAAAATAGCAATTGAATGCTATAAGCAATTTATTCAATATCATAAAAACGATTATTCACTCTTTACAAAACTATTCTTTCATATGTCTGTTACATCAAATATTCATCTTCACGACGACAGCCTTATATCACAGCGTTTTCAGTCAAATTTTATCATGGACGTTCCTGTATCAAGTAAAAAAGATTGCACTCTTTACGATTGTCTAAATTACTATTTTGAAGATGTAATTTTGAAGGGTGAAAACGGCATCATAGACGAAAAGTCAAAAAAAAAGGTTGACATTGTACAAAAAACCTCAATGTGGAATGCACCTCCGGTGTTAATACTGTGTATAAAACGTTTTTCATATGATGGAAGGAAAAACAAAAGTTTGGTGCAGTTCCCTATTGATACTCTTGATATGAGTCAATACATATCAGGGTATCATAAAAATAAGAAATACGAATTGTATGGTGTTTGCAATCATTCTGGTGTAACAGGTGGTGGTCATTACACCTCCTTTGTGAAAACCAAATGTGATGAATGGTATTTGTTCAATGATACTCTTGCAACAAAAGTAAGCAGTAATGTAGCTAATACTATAATAAGCCCGAAAGCATATTGTTTATTTTATCGATTAAAAAAATAAATTATTTATAGTATATATGGAGTTAACAATTAATTCGGAATTATTATCAACCTTATTTAATTCGGCTAGTGAATTCTTGACCACGCCCGAAATATTTACTATTGTCGTTGCAACCATTATTCTATTTTTTTCAAAATCGTATTTAGGGGCAAAGGAAAATAAATCTTTGATGGTTTCATCTTTTGAAATAACATTATACATCGTTTTAGGATTTGTAATTATATCCAATGTCGTCTTGTATGTATTTGGTATTGAAATAGGTACCAACATTCAGAATTTATTCTCTAACAACCCTCTCGTTGAAATTGAAATTAATACGAAAAAGGACAAAGAAAAGACCAGTAAAAAAATTGGTGACAAAGAAGAAGTATACCACGTTTCCGGTAATAAATATACATACAAAGACGCCGGTCCAATATGTAAAGTTCTTGGTGGTCGTCTAGCAACGTATGATGACATTGAAAAATCTTATGAAAATGGAGGCGAATGGTGCGAATATGGATGGTCAGATGGTCAAATGGCCTATTTTCCGACCCAAAAGAAGACATGGAATACCTTACAAAATACCGAAAATAAACATGCATGTGGAAGACCTGGCATTAATGGAGGACATATAGCCAATCCTAACGTGCGGTTCGGTGTGAATTGTTACGGAGTAAAACCAGATATGAGCGAAACCGAAAAATGGGTCATGGAAAATACTTCTATAGTAACGTCGTCAAAGGATACAGAAACGTCTGAGCGCAAGGACTATTGGGAATCAAAAATAGAAGATCTCATTGTCAGTCCATTCAATCAAAATAAATGGAATAGAATATAACAGAGTTATCCAAATTAATCAATCTTTATAGTAATCATATATTCATTATAAAGATTTACATCTCAGTTCTCTCAAATTACAAAATTACCACACGCGTCGTCGTTTTCACGAAGCCAATTGTTTGTTTCGCTTTCTGATTTTTTTTCAAGACTTTTAACATTTATATTATTTACTTGAATAGAGTTCAAGATTTTCATGTGCGTTAACAATGTATTTTCACTCATGATCAGTTCACACTCATCCACTTTATTAATAAGTATTTGTGGGAGCTCAATACTTAATAAACTAGTAATCTGGAATTTCGGTGGCATGCTGTAAATCATTCTGATAGCACTCATGATTGCGTTGTAATGTGCGTTCGTATCGATAGACATATTGGAAGCTACAACGTATTTATATTCATTTACGGAATTCACAATTTTCGGTTTTATAATCATTACGTTCTCATACATTGACATTAATAAATAGATAATCTCTTTTGATATGTAAGAATTCAATCTTTTCATTTTTATCACCATTTTACCTCCCCGTTTTTGAACTAACAATGCCGTTAACATATGGCGTACGATTTGATTAATGTCGTCTGTATTAATACATATGAGATCCATTTGAAATTTATATTTCAAACAAAAAAGAGTTGCGGAAGAAAGATTTTCTACCATTTCGGAAGAAATATAATCGGGTAAGTTGACGCAAAATTGGTCGGTAAGATAGATATAATTATCTTTATGCTTGCGTAATTGATATAGTGCATCCAAATAATCGTGCGTATCAGACATGTGTAATGTGTTTAGATGTTCCTTGTCAAATAAATTACAAACCTTACTGATTTCGATAAATGCGAAGTAACTTTTTGGATGATGAATTTCATCACTTAATTTTAAATTCAATAGATCTGTAAACGAATACAAAGTCTTAATCTCTTCATATTTTGCACGGTTTGTATCTGTAATAAGTGTATTTAAAAACTTTTCTAGAAGAGACTCATTTTTTATGGTGGAAGACTCTTGTGATAGTACGAATAATTTATATATGATATTATCATTATTACGTTTGAATAATTTCGGCAATGTATAATATGTCATTTACTATTATATACTACGCTTTAATTTTATATGTTTTTATCAATATATACATTACTTATCACCCCATCACATAAGTAATTATCACATATATATTTGTACTCGTCTTCATCATGACATGTGTACAAAAACACCTGTTTTCCATGTCCTTGCAAATAAGCATATAAACTGTTGTCATAACATTCCCAATGAAAAGAGAAAAACTCACAATGCTTCAACCACTTATCCAGGTCACATGGTATAAACCTGTTTGCTGTGATCAATCCAACATGGACAGGAAGTTTTTTTTCTATTATCATATTTAATTGAACTATATTAAATGTGGCTATGTATAGTTTAGATAAATCGATATGTTTGCTGCATTCTAGATAATTAATGAGATTTCTCATCACTTTACCATTTCCTTTTACATCTATGTATGTCGGTAATTTATTGCGATTGATCGAATGAAAGTATTCATGCAGGGTAATAATTCCCTCCTCCCCCAAATCATACAACTCATATTCACTTACAGCTTTTCCATCTATAGTAAGATCGTGACATATGACTAATTCTCCGGTTTTACATATGTTCACGTCCAACTCTATCATATCAAATCCAACCTGTGTTGCTGTAAATAATGCTTCTTTTGAATTATCTTTGAATAAATTTGAATATCCCCTATGTGCTATTAGCATATTGTTAGTATATTATTCCAGTAAAAAATAAGTAAACAATATTTTCATCCATAATGTAAGTCTATTTTTCAGTTTTTATTTCTTCTTCCACATCAGTTTTCTCTTCTGCTTGTTCTACCACTTCGCTTGTTTCAGGTTCCTTAAAATGATCATTTGTAAAAATGTTGATATCTCCTATGTACTTACGCGTTTTCTTGTACACGAAATACCTATTCAAGAATGAAATTTCCTTTTCATTATCACTCATTTCTAATGAACTTCCCAGTTTATTCTTTTTATACTTATCATTTATTAAACCTGCCTCTTTAACGTGTTTAAATAGATCAGAGAATAAACCATTGCTACTATTCAGTCCCATAGATTTGATTTCGTCGCTAGGAACAAGCGTGAACCCGTAAGCATTCATGAGATCATTAAAGTATTCATAATTCACAAGATATTCACGGAATGTTTTATTAATTGACTCCTGGTATACATCTACTGAATATCCAATGCAACTTCCATCATTGTTAAAGTCTTCCCTATCGTATTGTTTTGTAATCTCCCACATAATTTTCCCGGTGCTATCACGCAACACCTTACCTTCCCCTTTATTATACCTTTTCAACATATCAAATAATATTTGACCATCATAAGAAGTACCTATGAAGTATCCTCCCAATTTTGTGCACTCTACTACATTTGATATAAAATTTTCAAGAGTATACTTGCTTTCGAAGAAGTAATGTACAGCGAATTGACATGACGTTATTTGAAAGCCTTCACTTCCTTTACCGTAGTTTTTGAATAAATTATATCCCATTTTCATCTTATCTCTGGATCCTTTACCAAATATGGCATCATTGATCAATCTATATTTATCATCTAGTAATGCATCGCCTGCTCTTATATTTTTACTACTATCTGCACCTGCGAATATCATCTCGGGAATACTCTGATTGCGCATAGCATAATTCAAGAACCTCGCACACGCTCCATCCTTTTTATTTTCAATATTGTCTCTCGAAATATCTACACCATACACAAAACTCAGTCCGGAATGGATCCATTTTGGCATATCACCGCCTTTCCCAACAGCAAAATCCATGAGTGTGTCATCTTTTTTGGAAACCGTGTCGATCAATAAGCTCTTTACTACGAGATTATGAAAATCACGCAATGCCCTTGTAGACGTTGAGTTTGACTTTCGATTATAATACACATCGTCATCTGCTTCGATTGGTATATTTGACCCTGTTGTGATCATTTCTTGTGTCACAGGATTATGAATTGTGTTCCAATTGTTGTTTGCTGTGTCGTAGTTATTACCAAAGTTATTATGTCCGTCTCTCAATTGTTGTGTTTTATCATAACGAACTCGTAAAGGTTTCCACTGGAAGTGTGGCTCCTTTTCATCAAGATCGTATGCAAACTCTACAATTGTATTATCTTGTATTAGTTCGTTTTCAGATGTCATCAATTGTTGCGATCCATTGGAATCATAAGATAATTCTACATTACACTCGTAAGCCTTCTCATCAAATGGTTGAGTAGGAACAAACAGCACTGGTCTATATTTATCCACATCTCGCTTCATTTTTCTCTTCGCGTATTCACTCGAATAGTTTTTACTGTTATACTCTAAAACATCATTTAAGGGGTCAATATACCCTCCTGAAAATCCACAATACAAGTGTATATTTTTGTACATTCCTTTACTTAGCGATTCACGCTCAATATCCTTACCATTATTTTTCGCGTATTTGACCAAGAAGTCAATGGTGTTGAACTTCGGAGGTTTCCATTTAAATGACGCATTCCATGTAATTCTTTTATTTGCTATAGGAATTGGTTTATCTGCAGGTGTGAAGATCAGTCCGTCGATTTCATATGGATATAGATTATCTTTTTGTCTCTGCATGATGAAGGCACAATTGTTGAAAATACTGCCTTCTTCATAACTATAAAATCGCTTGCTTTCCACTACAAATGCATTTTCTCTGACATTTACACCAGCATAAAGTTTCAATGATGCAACAATTTTTTCTAATAAGTGCAATCTACCTATTCTCTTTCCTTCTTTGTTGGTACCTACAAATATTTCGCTTCTCTTATCTATTTTATTCAATACATATACATCAAATGCTGCGAATAGATTGATAAATTTCCCGGACTTATCATATTTGATGTGTTCGCCGTCTAATACAGTATTATATACCCCTTCGACTTTTGTATGCATACCAGTATATTGAACATTCAATTGTGTATCAATCGTGTAGATTGTACCCTTTCCGTCGATATACAATAGTTTTCTAGAACCGTCTGCTTTCTCCGTGACGGTATACTTATGACGAATGTTGACGTCATCACCAAATTCGTTTTCCTGTATATTTAATAATTTAAGTGTTACTGAAGAATATCCTATAAAGTCCGTCGGTCTAACTTTATCGTATGAGTTTTCAATACCAAACAACTCTAGATATTCGCTTTTCTTAGCATTCATTTCTTTGTACGATATAGGATATTTAGAATCCTGAAGACCGCATAATATATATTTTGTGAGTATGCGTAACATTCGGACGACTTCGGTTTGTTCGTATTTGTTTATTTTGTCATTGTCTAATTCAATCTCTATTTCATAGCGGATATTACTGTCAAATACCCCAGATCGCTTCATATTTTGTGCCATACTTTTACTGTTCTTTACGAGACTGAAATGACACTTGAATGGAAAATCCGGATGAATATACTCTATTCTGTTAATATATCTATAATATTTTGAAATATTTACATAGTTGTTCATCAATGTATTCATCACGTGAGGATCATCATGTGATATCTTCTCCTCCAATTGGAATGATACTCTAAAATCAAAATCCGTATTATCAAATGGTTTATATTTTGCGCCGTTTTTTTTCGGATAATATTTTTTTACAATACCTATATGTTCGGGTTCTTTTTGGATGAGATTCAATAAGTTTTCATTTCTGCAATAGTTTTGGATCATGTGTTCTCCTACAAGTTCCAACCTTATATTTCCTATTTTTTTGTCAGTATTATCCATACTAATTCTCATCATATTATCACCATTCACATTATCGCTAGTAAAACCATAGCTTTTTAATTTGGAAATAGTATTATCAAATTGATGTTTGGACATACTTCTATCTTGTTTCGTACAAAATCGAACCTCGCATTCCTTATTAATATGGTCTCCTGGTGTATCGATTTCATATTGAATATAATCAAATACTAAATTATCCAGTAATTTGGATTTATCGTTTCGTGACATTATATACTACCAATATTTATTTTTAATATATAATCAATTTTATTACTATTTACAAAAAAAACTATTCAACTTGATGGCGATATAGTTATACAGCTCGTTTTTTTTCAACTTCTTATTGTTATCATCTGTCAGTGATATGTCTAATTGATTAGCTATATCAACTAGTTCATCCGATTTAAACGAACCAACTGCGCCAATGGGTTTCTCGTAATATTCTACACGATATCTATTTTTCTCGTAATTTTCCAACTCGCTTGTATGTATTTTCTCGCATCCATACATACCGTTCACATAATGGATGATGTAAATATCTTCTGTGTCCTCTGAAATTATTTTATGATACATATTGTCCTTGATAAATATGAAATTAATCTTATATAAAATACATAATATTTCGAATGTCTTGAAATCAATCTCAGGTGTTGACAAGAGACTACTACTTACCTCGTCTATTTTTTTTAATTTATAGTCTTTAAATATCGGTTTGGAATTTTTGATTTTGTCCACTAACGCTACTTTGAGGTCCATTTCAATCGTATAAGATTTGGAACCCACCATATTGTAATCAACATATCCATACCGGGTAAAATAATATATCCAAAACAGTTTATCATTTTGGTATGGAATAAATACCGATTGCGATACCTTATCATTCTTGTATTGTTTTACCTTTGGAATGGGTTTTACCTCATCTATATAACGTGTAAATGTAGAAATATTTTTACACGTTAGCATATAGGACTGTAAGTTATTGACATATTCTGACATATAGTAATTGTACGTAGTAATATGTTTAAGTAGTATTCATATATTATATCCATCGTACATTGGGATATATGTTTATATAAATACGGACGGTAGTAGATATTTTAGATTATGAACAGACTCATGACTATTTTCTGCGTTTATATCTAAATTCATCTCCACAATATCCATTCCTACAACGTTTTCATGTTGTAACAAGTTGTCAAGTATAAATTTAGTTGCGTACATTTCTAGGCCTTTGGGAACAGGTGTTCCGGTTGACGATATATATGATGGGTCTAGAGCATCCACATCAAACGAAATATGTATTGGTGCACCGTCGATGAATTTGCTTAGTCTTCGATAGAATACCATAGGGTTCTTGTTCACTTCACATGCTACGGCGTAGTTGATTTTACGTGTAGAGAGTACCCTCCATTCGTATGGGTCAACGTCACGAATACCGATGTAATATAAATTTTCAAAAGGTAGATAATTCTTGATGAAAGGAAATGAATGATTCTTGTCTATACCTGTTAAGAAGGATAATGGCATACCATGATAATTTTTCGTGGTAGAAGATTCGTATGTATTTATATCTGTATGTGCATCAATCCATATAAATTTTACGTTTTTATGTTCATTCAAAGAGGAAGCACCTGTTGCTATGGTAATGGAATGATCCCCTCCTATGTTTATCGGCTTCGCATGCTGTGAACAAGTATCATAAATTTTTTGGCTATTTTTGAATATATTATTTTCGTTATCTAGATCTGCATCAATAATTTTATATTTTGGATTAATAATGGACTTTGCGAAAGAAGGAAAATTTTTCACTCCTTTCTTTAATTGTCCCGCATAGGATGAACATAATATAATATTTCTCATGCTTATATATTATATTATATATTATATTGTTCTATATTAGTTTCATTAGAATTGTTCTGAAACAGTTTCTTCTGACACATTTGCATTCTGATTGAAAAACTTGAATTTCAATTGTCCCTTCTCGTATTCTATATTATTTAATTGTACTTCTTGCTCGTCGGTGTAGTCAATGTAGTGAACAATTCTATCTACGATTAAATCGTCTAGTTCGCTCATATTCACGAAGGTACCGTAATTATTTTCATTCAAAACTACTTGATATTGCTTTAATAATTTCAAAATCTCTACATGATGAAACTTGGACATTCTATCTATATTCTTGCGAATATTTTCTAATTCTCCAACCGATCTCATATTATATACAGAATATTTTATTTTATTTCTATTACATTTTTTGGGAAATATTATATATATGAATTTGGTTGGATAAAGTATCTTATGCCGAGCATACCTCACATTCTTCTGGCTCATTATTAATTACTACTTTGGAAGGTTCTATAGTAAACTGCTGAGCCTGATGCTTTGCTTTTCTCCTAAGATAATACATTCCTGTCTTCAATCCACTCTTCCATCCATAAAAATGCATAGAAGTAAGAGCTTTATAGTTAGGATTTTCCATCCAAAGGTTCAAACTCTGACTTTGGCATATAAAAGCTCCACGTTCACTAGACATATCAATCACTTTTTTCATCGACATTTCCCAGACAATCTTGTATTTATCTTTAATATGTTGTGGAATAGAGTCTATATTCGCTATACTTCCACGATCTTCGATGATTTTATTTTTAATAGTCTCATTCCATATATTCATATCAATAAGATCCTTCTGCAAATGTTTATTTACAATCATGAATTCGCCCGCCATTGTTCTTCTACTATAGATATTACTTGTAAATGGCTCGAAACATTCATTATTTCCCAATATTTGTGATGTAGATGCTGTCGGCATCGGAGCTAGTAATAATGAATTTCTTATACCATATAGCTGAATGGAGTTTTTGAGAGTATCCCAATCGAATTTGCCTGATGGAATTGTATCCCACAAATCAAATTGCAATATACCCTTACTGGCCGGAGACCCTTCAAAGGAAGAATAGCTACCCAATAAATTATCATCATCAATCATTAATTCCTCTTTCGTAGGAATTAAATCAATCCATTCTGTCTCGGAAAATTCCTCTGAAACAATATCATTATATTCCAATATACCAGATGGTAAGTCTTCTATTGTTGTCTGTCCATACAACTTTTTCACCCGTAGGATACTTTGTTGTCTTAATATAGCCAATTCGTTCGACATTTTTATAGCAGCATGATAAATAGTTTCAAATATTAATTTATTTACCTCGGATGCCTCGTCACTTTCAAATGGTAGATCCATTAACGCAAATGTATCAGCTAATCCTTGAACACCAATACCAATTGGTCGATGTTTCAAATTACTTGTTTTTGTTTTTTCAGTTGGATAATAATTAGTATCGATGATCTTGTTCAGGTTTTCCGTGACTAGTTTGGACACTTCGTGCAATTTTTCATAGTCAAAAGACTTATCTTTGTTCACAAATGTCGACAACGCAATACTAGCCAAATTACACACTGCGGTTTCTTGTGCGTCGGAGTATTCCATAATTTCCGTGCATAAATTAGAGCTCTTAATGGTACCTAGATTTTTTTGGTTAGATTTTTTATTCGCTGCATCTTTATACAAAAGATAAGGTGTACCCGTTTCCATCTGACTATCCAATATTTTTAACCAAAGTTCTCGGGCATTGACTTTCTTCTTAATAAGTCCGCTATTTTCATATTTAACGTACAAGTCGTCAAATTCTTCGCCATACACATCTGACAACCCTGGACATTCGTCAGGACACATCAAAGTCCATTCACTATTTGTTTCTACGCGTTTCATAAAAAGATCAGGAATCCAAAGAGCATAAAATAGATCACGAGCTTTCAATTCTTCGTCACCGTGATTTTTACGCATTTGTAAAAACATATCAATATCTGCATGCCAAGGTTCTAAATAAATAGCAAACGAGCCATTACGACGACCACCACCATTGTGAACAATGCCATTATTGGTCATGTAGTTGTGAACCTCTTTCATTTGTAGATCATAAAGTGTTCCGTTGTAATGGGATGTTTTGATATTTTTTATTCTCGTGTATACAAAATCATTACATCTAAATTGTTTTAAAAACTCGCCACTCTTCTCAATTTTCAATAGTTCACAAATTGTTTTTGTTTGCGGTATATTCAATACATAATTAATTTTTTTGTGCTCAATCGATCCATTTTTTGTGTGATGTTTTGCACCAACAAGATCGTCTACATAACCACTTGTCAAAACCCCCATTCGAAGCAATAAATATCGC
>Ga0181564_10001458_pt1 | contig 21107 bp, 18 predicted proteins | sample 011ome_24_FD_134512 | JGI IMG/M metagenome (GOLD analysis project Ga0181564, IMG submission 134512) | Coastal salt marsh microbial communities from the Groves Creek Marsh, Skidaway Island, Georgia - 011513CT metaG (megahit assembly) | ecosystem: Environmental > Aquatic > Marine > Intertidal...
AAAGAAGTAATACGGCATAAAACAATGTATAAAAATAATAGGCGAAACAGCAGTAAATTGAAGGCTTGTAGCTCGGATCAAACTTTGTGCTTAACCGAAAGTTTCGTGTTTCGAAATCGCCTACTTTTCATATACTAACAGTTATGTGCAATTTGAGAAATGAATAATCTAATATTAAATAAAAACATTATGAAAAGAATATTATTATTTTTAATACTGATATCATTAGTTTCTTGTGAGGAAAAAATACTGATATCATTAATTTCTTGTGAGGAAAAAGATGACTTACTTGGAATGACCTTTGACAAAGAAGCATACAATGAAAACCGGAATTTATGGCAAGGGAATAAAATTTTGAATTATACATTTGCTCAACAATACTTCTCAACATCTGTAGGAGGACAACCAGAATTAAGTACAATAGTTAGAAATAACGAATTAGAGAACATCACTATTAAATCAAGCGCAAAAAATGTTAGAATTGGTGAATTAATATACTTTGATAATATTACTGATTTATTTGATTTTATAGGCAGAGTAGTAAAAGATGCTAATGAGCAGATTAACTCTTCTGATAATGCAATGGAAGGAGCTATAATCGATGTGAAATACGATGAGACCTATCATTACCCTACTAAAATAAGCTGCAAAGGATATTATCCAAAAGGTTATGTAGGTGGTTTGAGCATCTCTATATTTGTTAATGATTTCGAGGTTAATTAATTTTAAAATAAACAAAAAACTGCACACAACACCGTGTAAAATTAATTGCTATTGTCAGTCCATTTACGAAAATCTTCACGGATTTTATATTCGGTTTGTATTTGCTAATTTAGTTGCTTAAACAAGGTAATTACTGATACCCGAGACCGTTCCTTCCAATAACTGTGGGGAGGTAGAGAGTATATTACAGATATTGTAACAATAGCTCATTTTTGAGAAGTACACAAATTATCTTAGCCTTGGCAATGCGTTTATTTCAAAAAACAAACCGATGGAAATTTAAATTTTTGTATACCTTCGTTTCAAACGAATCAATGAGATGTTTCTATTTACAGAGGAACACTAGCAAATGAATAAAAGCTATGAAAAAATCAATTCCATTTTTACTGCTGGCAACCTTACAAATAAGTTGCGGATCATACCAAGAAAAACCTGATGTAATACAAAAAGAGGAGAAAACCATCGAACTCGCTCCAAAAGAAATGCTTGCCGAAGCCTATCAACTCTTTAAGGAAGGGAAAGACCACGAATCGGTGGTATTGGCAGAAAGAGTTTTGGCTATTGGGAAAGAAACCAAGAACGATACGCTCATAGGTAGAGCACTTACTTCGCTATGCAGAAATGCCCAAAGAAACATGGACACGAACAGATTGGCAGAATTGAGCGAAGGATTGAAGTCACTTGCCCAAACATCTGGAAACAAAAAATGGATGATGTACCGAGCCCACCAAAATGCAGAAATGTGGAGATTGGTAGGAAACTTAGAAAGAGCAGAAAAATTCTATATCGAAAGTATGGAGCTCAGTTCTGAAACAGGCTCAAAGGGAATGTTTATGATTGATCATTTTAATAAATCGTTCGTGTCTACAGGCAAAGGAGATTTTGAAGAAGCAGCACGTTTGATATCCAAGTATTATGAGTTGCGCAGAGAACTGGACTCCACTTCTGAAGATGCTTATGGATTGATTGCTTTGTGCTATTTATTGGAACAAAAAGCCAATTATTCTGGAGCTCATGAAGTGGCTCTCGTAACAAGAAGATTATTCAAAGAGCAAAATTTGTTTCCAGAACCACCTGATGAGAAACCACTGCTGGCCGTGGAGGCTAAAGTAAAAGAAGAATTGAGTAATTCTGACTATGATGCAATAAAGGAAACTGCACAGAATGAAAGTGTTTCTAGTTTGCTGGAGAAATATTTGAAGTGAACTTAAAAATGTTTTGCTAATTCTGCAAAGGGAGGAATCACAGTTGAAGGATGTTCTACTATTTTTTCAGAAAAGGAAACTCCAAATACAATTCTTTTTCTTTGTTGTCCAATTGCTTTCTAAAAGTAATAAACTCATCGCTTACTGGATTGAATGGTTTGTGACTTTTCTCTTTTTCTATTTGAGAAATTCGCTTGTTCAATGCTTTTGTTTCTTTGTCAAAAAACGCATCGGCAAATTTCTCCCAAATGAAGTCAATTGCCAATTCTGAAGGATGTAGCATATCTGATGAATAAAATCGATAATCTCTCAATTCATCAAGCAGGATTTCATAAGAAGGAAAGTAAATTAAATTCTGAAATTGTTCATTTAATCCTTTCAAAGCTAAATGCAAAGTCCCTTTGCTCTGTTGGTTCTCCACTACTCCATCTTTCCAATGGCGCACTGGACTTATTGTTGTGATGACAGTGAGATCAGGATTCACCGCCCTCAACTTATTAATAGCATCTGAAACCTCAGCCACAATTTCTTTGACTGAAAGAAGCTCTTTGGTAAAAAGTGAACCGGGAAGCTTGTAACAATTTGCCACCACTTCGTTTGTTTCTATTAGTCGATATACCCAGGCTGTGCCCAAAGTCAGAATAAGTGCTTTAGATTTTTTGAGATAAGAATTGGACCGTGATATACTGGAGTTTATTTTTTCTAAAACCTCTACTTTCTCTATACCAGAATATTTGCTGTGGTGATTGAAACTAAAATGTTTCTCATTGTGGTGGTGTAAATCAGTTGCTGTATACAATTTACAGTCGAGACTCTCCCGTATGGCTTTCGATATCGAAACAGGATTAAACAAAATCCCATAAGGATTGGTGTACACATCAAACTTATATGCTTCAAGTTTTTCGCCAATGTTTTCCGAAAAACAAGAGCCAAAACTGGTTATTCTATCCTTATGAGAAAGAGAAAATGGGGAAGTTGGAAGGGGTACCTCTGTTCTAAATTTCATAGTTCGAAGTTAAGGAGAATTTAGGAGAAAAAATCTTCATTTCGTTAACCAAAGGTAACGTATACAACAAAAATATTGAAAGACGAAGAGGGTTACGAGTACGAGGAGTATACCATTACCAAACTCCAAGAAATCAAACTCGAAAGAATATCTTCTGACGATGATGAAGATTAGAAAAAAAAAGGCCTCTCAGAATACTGAGAGGCTTTTTTTAAATAAAATTGAATTTAAGCTTAAAATCTTTGATCGTTCTCGGTACAATTAGGATACTTCGATTTATCAAAAGAAAATTTAGAGGATGAAATACTTTGAGAAGATTTGAAACTATTGATGTCGTAATTCATATTCACTCCATCTCTTCCTTTTATGGTTACTTCGCTCAGTTCGTTTTGAACTTTATCAATTATCAACGTAATCGTGTGATATTTTGATTTTTTTGGATTATCAGGAAATAATCTTACCTCTTGCAAGGTTTTGTTTCCTACTTTTCCTTCTCCAATAAATTGATACTTAAATCCCTTTTCCCAAATCGACATCAATTTAGAAGGACTAATCAATCCGTTTTCTTCTTCTGCATCTTCGTTACTCGTAATAGTTACTTCATTCTCGCTTTTCACAAACAACCAATTGTATCTTCCGTTATTTACCACGATATAATCGGAAGTGTAGTACGCATATTTTTTTCCTGCTTTGTAGGCAGTTCCTTTGAGCACTTGTTTCTTGATTCTCGCTCCCGAAAAGGTGGCAGTAAAATCTATCACAATATTATCAAGTGATTGGTGCTTTTTACTTAATTTGTCCAAAATCCCCTTTGCTTTAGGATCTTTTTCTTGGTATGTTTCTTGTGAGTGAGCCGCCATTGAAAACAATGCTAGGCCCGCAATTAAAAATATTTTTTTCATTCTGTTTTTTTGTAACCTCATTTATTGTGAGGTAAAATTAATATAATATCTGAAGTAGAAAAACCAGCATAACAAAAGGATAACTTTCGGTCATTGAGTTAGTTTTACCTTCTCTGTTTCTTGCCTATCACAGCTCTTCCAATAACCGTTCCAAACTAATTTCATCTGGCACCAAAACTTTTCTGGCTTTACTTCCTTCGAAAGGACCAATAATACCTGCCGACTCTAATTGGTCTACAATCCTACCTGCTCGGTTGTATCCCAGCTTTAGTTTTCTTTGTAATAACGAAGCCGATCCCTGCTGATGAATCACAATGATTCGAGCAGCCTCTTCAAATTTATCGTCCCTATCTTCATCGTCAAACGAACCTGTGGTAGAAGCTGATTCATCAATATATTCTGGCAATAACAGTGCATTAGGATATCCTCTTTGTTCTCCAATAAAGTCACAAATCTTCTCTACTTCGGGCGTATCTACAAATCCACACTGAAGCCTGATAATATCGCTACCTGTAGAGTAAATCATATCCCCTCTTCCGATAAGTTGATCCGCACCACCTGTATCTAGAATTGTTCTCGAATCAATCTTAGAAGTAACACGGAATGCAATTCTTCCAGGGAAGTTGGCTTTTATCACCCCGGTAATTACGTTTACGGAAGGTCTTTGAGTGGCTACAATCAAATGTATTCCAATTGCACGGGCAAGCTGTGCAATTCGTGCAATAGGAGTTTCTACTTCTTTTCCTGCTGTCATAATCAAATCAGCAAACTCATCAATTACCAACACAATGTAAGGCAAAAACTGATGGCCTTGTTCTGGATTCAGTTTTCTTTGAACAAACTTCGCGTTGTACTCCTTAATATTTCTTACTTGAGCATCCTTTAATAAATCGTATCGATTATCCATTTCAATACACAACGAATTCAAGGTAGCAACTACTTTACTTGTATCAGTAATAATCGCTTCCTCTTCATTGGGCAATTTAGCCAAGAAATGCCTTTCTATTTTATTGAAAAGTGTAAGTTCCACTTTTTTCGGATCTACCAGTACAAATTTTACTTGAGATGGATGTTTTTTGTAAAGAATAGAAACGAGTATCGCATTTAACCCAACAGACTTTCCTTGACCAGTCGCACCAGCCATCAAAAGGTGAGGCATTTTGGTAAGGTCTGCAATCATTGTTTCGTTAGAAATGGTTTTTCCTAAAGCAACTGGTAACTCAAATTTAGAGTTCTGAAATTTATCTGAACTAATCAATGCTTTCATTGATACAATTTGAGGATTGGAGTTTGGCACCTCAATTCCAATCGTTCCCTTTCCTGGAATTGGAGCGATAATTCGAATCCCTAAAGCAGATAAACTCAAAGCAATATCATCCTCCAAATTCTTGATTTTGGAAATTCTTACTCCCGGAGCCGGCACTACCTCATACAAGGTAACAGTAGGACCCACGGTTGCCTTTATTTTATCAATATCAATTTTATAGTTAGATAAAGTCTCAACAATTCTGTTTTTATTAGCCTCTAGTTCTTCTTTGTTAATGTTGATTCCGGTCGTTTGTCCATGTGTTTCTAGCAAATCAATTGGAGGCAATTTGTATGACGACAAATCCAATTCTGGATCGTATTCGCCAAATTCCTTGACTTTACTATTAATTTCCTTCTCCGACAATACTTCTTCATTTACCGTTTCTACTTCAATCTCAAAATCATCAGACTCTTCTTTTTCTGCCTCTGATACAACGGTAGATAAATCAACAATAGTTGGTTGTTTCTCTTTTTCTGGTCCATTCAAACTAACAGAAAGTTCTGTTTCAAGAGTCAATGAGTGTTCCTCTAGTTCTTGGTCGTCTTCTTCATTCGGAGAATTGATAGGTACTTCTATTTCGGTATCATCCATTTCCACTTCATACTTATCCTCCAAGGGAGAAGTTTTTTTCGTCTCTTTCCCAATTTTTGAGGGTAAAAATGATTTTACAAAACCGATTAAAGAAGTCAAAAAATTCTTAAACATGGCTCCAGTAAGAGCGAAGAATGAAAATACCAACAGAAAAAATGTTCCCACACTTCCTATTGAACCTGCCAACCAATCATTCAATTGATAACCAAAGTTTCCTCCCATGAACAGCAGGTGGGTTGAAAAGAAAAAACCAAAAAATATCGATCCCCAAACCAAAATAACGATAGATACTTTGACTGTTTTCTTAAGAGGAAGAAGTTGCACACCGGTAAGTATTTTTACCGAAACAATGAATAAAAAAAATGGGATTACAAAGGAAGAAATACCAAATCCATTATAGATAAAACGATGAGACATGATAGCTCCTAATTTACCCAACCAATTTTCTATCTCGAAAGGCTGATAGGTGAAAACAAACTCCATAAAATTCGCGCCATCTACTTTGTCTTGATCCATTTGCCACGTAGCTAGATACGACACAAAAGCAATCGTCAAATACACACACAATAAACCTAAAAATAATCCAATAATTCTTTTTGACTTAGGAGATAAAGTGATTGACTTTCTTTCTTTCTTTTGCTTTTTGGCAGTAGCTTTGGAGGATTTCTCTTCTTTAGCTTTAAATAAATTTTTCCTTTTCTTCATGCTAGTGTTGGGACATATTTAACAAATATAAGATTTTGACCTACCTTGTTGGCTTGGCTCACACAGAAAGTTTTTAAGGGTAGTGTGTTGACTAAAATAGAATTTTACACAATGTTAAAAACTGATTCACAACTCACTAACATTTTATACGTCTTTTTGTTGTATATTAACCCTCGGAAAGATTAACAACTCACTAGTAGAACCCATGGTTTTATTCGACATTATTCATTAATTTTGTTTAGACAGACCTTATGATTCGCAACCTACTCACTTTTACTATCGCCTTACTGTTTCTTTTTTCTTGTAAGAGAAAAGAGGATACCCGTTGGGATGTGGAATTATTAACCCCCGTAGTAAAAACACGCCTTACTATTGATGATTTGGTAGGAGATTCCATTCTCTCTATCAACCCAGATAATTCGGTCTCGTTGGATTACACGTTTGGCCTTTCTCCTATTGATGAAGAATTCTTTTTCGAAGTCCCTGATACGACTATTACCAATTCGTACGGTTTTCCATTTCTTACTCCTGTTACACTGTCACCCGGATTTCAATTTATCAGTGATCCTTCGGAAAATGAATTCAACCTAAAAGATGCCAAGATTGACTACATGGAAATTCAATCGGGAGAAATAGCCTACAAAATCACCAGCGAAATTCCAGAGAGAACCTTTTACACCTACACAATTTTTAAAACAAAAGACAAGAGAGGCAATGTGTTTACCAAAACAATTTCGGTTCCGGCTGGTACTCGCTCAAATCCTACAACTGCCATTGGTTCTTTTAAATTGGATGGCGTTTCTTTTGACCTTACGGGAAATTCTGGAACTAAATTCAATACCTTTGAATCTGAAGTGCTTGTGAACGTAGATCCAGCAGGTAGTTCGGTCACTGTCTCTAATCTCGATAGTGTATACATCGAAAACAAACTTATTTCAATCAAACCCAAATATGTGCGAGGTTACATAGGAAAATCCTCATTTTTGGATGGACCTACGAGAAATAATTTTACCATTTTTGACCAAATTAAAAGTGGTACTGTGGACATTGACTCTCTCGAAATTTTCACCGAAGTGAGAAATTATGTAGGTGCAGAGGCACAACTGAAACTGAATCAACTCTTATCCGTGAATACACAAACAGGTAATAGTGTTGCGTTGTCGCACAGCTCAATAGGAAATTGGGTCAACCTAAATAGAGGAACAGATTTAGGAACCTCTATATTTCCAGGGAAAACGCGAATAGATTACACGACCCGCAATTCAAACATTGATCTGGTGATAGAAAATCTATCCGATGAGATGGTGACCCAGGTAGAAACAAGATTAAATCCTTTGGGAAATATTTCAAGCGGTAACGATTTCTTGTACTTCGATCAAGTAGTGGAGGCAGATTTTCATATTAAATTACCGTTGCGTTTGGTGGCGAATAACCTTAAGTTTCAGCAAAAAATCGACTTACAAATTGATGAAGAGACCAACCCTGTTCGAGATGCTCTTGTCTCTATTTATGCCGAAAATGGATTTCCTTTCGATGCCGAAGTTCAATTGTACCTGTTGGATGAATGGGGAGGGTTTTATGATTCTTTGGTTGTTACTGGAAAGATACAATCTGCCAATACGGACGCCCAAAACAAAGTAACTTCACCTGTTAATTCAGTTGTGAAAATTGCCATTCCAGAAAAAAAAATGGAGTTTTTGAACACCAAGAACTCTGAGGTAATGTTGCAAATAATTTTTAATACCAATTCCCTACCTCACACCACTATTTACAGAGATTACTACATAGATCTCAAACTAGTAACAGATATGAATGCTGAGATTAACTATAGATAATGAGAGCAATTACAAGCATATTGATACTTACTTTCTTTTCCCTTTCGTCACAAGGCCAATTGGATTCTGCCTCTCAGAGCGAAAAAGAATGGAGTCCTTCCTACAAAATTGAAGCAGAATTCGAGGCAAATTATGGATCTACCGACCTCAATAATGAGTTTATTGATAAACTCTTATTTGGAGGACAAATAACTCCTGAATTGAAAGACAAAGTACTGAAAAGAACGAACAACAGAAACCGATTTGGCGTTGAACTGAATTACGAAGTAAAATTTACGGAACTCACAGACACCTTATTTCCTTCACTTCCTGCCTACAGATATTATATCAGTTTTGGAAGTTATACCAACCTCAGTGCTTCCTACACAAAAGACTTGTACAAACTAGCGTTTTATGGCAATAAGCAATTCGAAAATGAAACAGCACAAATAGGAAAATCAAACTTTACCTCCTACAGGTTCGAAAAAATTACCTTTGGGCTTATCAATCAAAACGAATCTGCCTCATTCGGCATTTCTCTTATTGTGGGAGATCAATACAGTGGATTCAATTTCAAACAAGCAGACTTATTTACTTTCACAGATGGGACAGACCTTTCTTTGGAATATGACGGAAAGATAAGATTGAGCGACCCAGAAAGAAGAGGCTTTATGGCTTTTAGTGGAGCTGGAATAGGAATAGATTTTGAAACGCTTGTGTACAAAAAAATGTTTCGGTTAAAGGTGACCAATCTGGGAGTAGCTTTTTGGAAACGAAATACCTCGTTTTCTCATACTCAAGAAACAAAAGAGTTTGATGGAGTTGAAATTAGCAATGTGTTTTCTACCTCACAAGAAGAGTTTTTGGAAAATGCCAATACCCTTCTTCCAGAAATGACTGACCAAGGATTTGTGACACTTCTTCCTACAATTATTGAACTTCACAAAAAAACAAATCCTGAATTACAATCACAACCCATCTACGGAATTAGATACAAATTCTTTTCGAATTATCTCCCTCAACTCTATGGCGGTATCCAGCACCAATTAAGTTCAAAATTTGTGGTGAGAGGTGATGTAACCTGGGGCGGCTATTCGGGACTAAGACTTGTGGTTGGCGCTTTTTACCACACAAAAAGTATACAAGCAGGGATTCAGTCCACAAACCTTTCGGGAATGTTTTTTCAAAATGGAAACGGAAACGGTTTCTCGGCTTTTGGTACTTTTTTATTTTAATAGAACTATGAAGAATCTTATTTCCTTTCCTGTTTTTTTGTTGATGTGTGTGGGGACTCTCTTCTCTCAACACACTTTTGAATATGCTTACAGCACTGGCCGAAATGACCAAGCAAGAGCTGTTACCCAATGCAAGGACAATGGATATACTGTAATTGGTTCTACAGTAAACTACAGTGCCAGCACAGATGTGTATTTAATGAAAACAGATGCTAATGGTACTTTTTTATGGGCAAAAAGATTTGGAGGACTCGGGCTTGATGGTGGCGAGGATATCATTGAATTAAGTGATAGCGGTTTTGGTCTTGTGGGTTACACCCAATCAAACGGAAGTTACGATATGCTTTTTATCCGAACCAATGCTCAAGGCGACACACTCTTTACCAAGCAGATTGGTGGAGCAGATTGGGATTTCGGATATTCTCTTCAACCCACATCAGACAGGGGTTTTATCTTGGCAGGTAGCAGCGTAGTAAGCGGAAAAAGTAAGGCGTATTTGGTAAAACTCGATTCAGTGGGAACTATCCTTTGGGAAAAAACCTTTGGTGGATCTCAAGAGAGTGTTTTCGAAGACATCCTCGTTCTTTCCAGTGGCGATTACCTGATGGCTGGTTACTCCACTTCTTTTGGGAATGGAAAACAAGCCTACTTGGTAAAAACAGACACTAGTGGAAGTATCATTTGGCAAGCAAACTTTGGAAACCCAGGAGAAGATTTCGCCAAGTCCATTGCAGAATTAACTTCGGGCGAAATTGTGTTTTCTGGAGCAACAAACACTATTCCTTATCCAGATTTAGATGGTTGGGCCGTAAAGCTGAGTAGCAACGGAACACTCCTTCAACAAGAAATTGTTTACGATTTTACTGCCACGACACCCGTAGTGCAAAACAACGATTGGAACCAATTTGTTATCGTCCGTAACGATACTCTCCTCGTGGGAGGTACTAGAAGCTATGAATCGTCCGAAGAAGGAAATGTATTCTTGTATCGATACACACAAAACCTGTCATTTCCTAGCGGGTTTATTTCTGATTTTCAAAAATTTATCAGTCGAGGAAAAGACATTGCCTACGATGCCAAAATTACTCGCGACAAAGGAGTAATCATTGCTTGCACTGGAGAGTTTTTTGATACTAGTCAAGCCAGTATTTACCTTATTAAACTGGATTCTTCTCTCAACTGGCCTCTCCCGTTTTTCAATAGTATTTCTTTCCAAAATGACTATACCTCGGTGAGGGAGATTTCCCCCACTGTTTCTCTCAATATTTATCCCAATCCCACGACCGAAGATTTTACCGTTTCCCTGAACCACTCCTTCCCTAATTCGGAGATGAATATTTTTACCAAAGACGGTAAACTAGTGTACAATGGACAAATCAATAAGGTTACTAAAATTAACACCACCAATTGGGACAGCGGAATCTATGTGGTAAGGATACAAACTGACCATCAACTTATTTCGAAAAAAATAGTTGTGACTAAATGAAAGTGAGGGAACTAAATTGGTCCTCAATAAATATTTCGTTGGCTATTTCAATTACATCTTCACTCGTAATTGACTCAATTTGGTCAAAGATCTCTTGGTTCGTATCCACTTTATCAAACAACAACAGGGATTTTCCTAACGCAAGCATAAGCCCAGCTTTATTTTCTTGAGCCAAAGCAATGTGCCCTTTGAGTTGCTGTTTTGCCAAATGCAATTGATTTATTCCCAGTTTTGTTTCTCGAAACTTTTTCAGTTCCTTGTAAATCAGTTTTACAATACGTGCGTTGGTTTTCTTTTCGCCACTAAAATACACCTGAAACACTCCTGAATCTGAATAGGGAATATAATTAGATTCTATGCTGTAAGTCAACCCAAATTTCTCTCTTATATTGAGATTCAGACGATTGTTTAATCCTTGCCCACCCAATACATTATTTAATAAAATAAGAGCTCTTCGCTTGTCGTTGTGCATGTCGTATGCCATGTTTCCGATCATGGTATGAACCTGATGTGTGTCGCGCTCCAGTTGATTGTGAGAGGGAACATACTGAACAAACGGGAACCTTTCTTGAACTTGAGATTTTGTGAATTCTCTATCAAAGTATTTTTCACATAACTTGATAAATTTGGCCGTTTTGATATTCCCTACTGAGCTAATCGCAATATTGTCAGGTGTGTAATTTCGTTTGATAAAACTTTCTATGTCTGCCTTTTTCAGGGAATTTACACTCTCTATTGTACCCAGTATATTTCTACCAATAGGATGACCATTAAAAATTTGATCTTCAAAATCATCAAAAATTTGTTCGGAAGGAGAATCCATGTAAGAATTTATTTCATCAATAATGACGTCTTTTTCTTTTTGTATCTCGTGAGTTGGAAACGTGGAATTGAACACAATATCGGCAATGAGCTCAATGGCTCTTTCATAATACACATTCAAAAAAGATCCGTAAATACAAGTCTCTTCTTTGGTTGTGTAAGCATTTATTTCTCCTCCCACCGCATCTAACCTACTTAAGATGTGAAAAGGCTTTCTTTTGTTCGTGCCTTTAAAGATACAATGTTCGATGTAGTGGGCCAATCCTTGCTCTTGGTCATTCTCATCCCTGGAACCAGCTTTGATGGTAATCCCAAAATGAGAAACCTCTGAATTGTCCACCTGCTGGTGAATGCATCTTATCGAATTGGTTAGCGTAAAAGGGTTCAAATTTTCCACGTGCAAATATAGAATTCTCTGCGGTAGGAATTTCAATTGATTTCTTTATTTTTACACAACCATGAAAAAAGCTGAAATACTCACCGCCAACAACGTTGCCATTCAATACGAAATGGCAAGCCTCGTTCAACGAATTTTGGCATTTTTGCTAGATGGAGTTATTTTATCAGTGTATTACTTCATTTTACTTTTGTTACTTACAGGAGTGTTATACAACGACTCTTCGTTGACTTCAATTTTCACTTACCTCCTATTCTTCCCTGTATTTTTCTTTTATAATTTATTCAGCGAAATCAATTTCAATGGGCAAACTATTGGAAAAGCTGCCTTGGGAATTAGAGTGATAAAACTCACCGGAGAAACTCCTGCACTCAATGATTATTTTATCCGTTGGACCTATCGCGTAATTGATATCTGGTTGTGTGCCGGAGCCTTGGCGGCTATTTTTATTTCTTCCTCAGACAAAGGACAACGATTGGGCGATATTTCGGCTAATACAACACTTATCCGGCTCAACCCCGAATCGAGCTATTCCATTCAAGATATTCTAAAAATAGGGAGCAATTCAAACTACACTCCTACTTATTTGAATGTATCATTACTCTCCGATGAAGATATGTTATTGATAAAAAATACGTTGGATACGATAAAAAAAAATCCGAATTCGGAAAACAAAAAGGTAGCACTCGAACTTGTAAAAAAGTCTGCTGAACTTCTTCAAATTGAAGAAATCCCTAAAAACAAAACAAAGTTTCTTGCTACGCTATTAAAAGACTACATTGTGCTAACGAGATAAAACATTATGGCAGGAAAATTATTTTTGGTTCCAACCCCAATTGGAAATTTGGACGATATGACTTTTAGAGCGGTAAAAACGCTCCAAGAAGTATCACTTATCTTGTGCGAAGACACTCGAGTAAGCGGAAAACTGATGAAGCACTTTGAAATAAAGACTCCACTCAAGTCTTTTCACCAACACAATGAACACAAATTAGTAGAGGAAATGACTCGTCAGTTGGCAACCGGACAATCCTTTGCCATGATATCGGATGCTGGATCGCCAGGTATCTCTGACCCCGGATTTTTATTGGTTCGCGAATGCTTGACTCAAGGTGTAGACATAGAGTCTTTGCCCGGTGCAACCGCCCTTATTCCCGCGTTGGTAAATTCTGGACTGCCCTGCGATAGATTCGTTTTTGAGGGATTTTTGCCACAAAAAAAAGGCAGAAACAAGCGCATGGAAGCATTGTTAGAGGAAACAAAAACAATGGTATTTTACGAGTCGCCCTACCGGGTTGTCAAAACCTTCAAACTATTCAAAGAGTTTTTTGGAGGAGACAGAAAAGCGTCTTTTTCCAGAGAAATAACTAAACTCCACGAAGAAACATACCGCGGAACTGTGGACGAAGTAATTGCACATTTAGAGGCTAAACCTGCTATAAAAGGAGAATTTGTTCTTATATTGGAAGGAAAACAGTAAAATAACTTTGTTATGATAGGAAGTGTAATCGTGGGAATCTTAACCGCCTTTATCGTGTTATTTGTATCCAAAAAGGCTCAAAGAAAAAGAATAGAAGAAGACGAATTGGGGAACTTTACTTTTCGTTTGCCCAAGTATTTTCTATTCATTGGCATTACAATGCTGGTTTTCACCGTTATTTTTGCTTTCTTAATCCCTATAAATAACAATGAAGATATTTTCTATTCTGTTGTATTAGTTGGTCTCTTTGGAATTGGAGGATTGTGGATGATTCTTTTTTACTCCTCTTATTTGGTAAACATTTCAGACAAAGAAATAAGCTATATTTCTATCTTTACAAAAGAAATTCGAATGAATTGGGAGGCTATTGAACAGATTGAATACAAACCAAAGAGAGGAAGTATTATTGCTTCGAATACAGTTCATAAAATAGTTATTCATCAGCAGATACTGGGGCTAGATCAATTATTAGAATTCATAGAAAAGAAAAAAGGCATTACAAAAGAAGAATTAAAAATCAACTAACATGAATCCAATTGCAAGAAATATAGTGGCTGTTTTACTCGGAATTGTCATCGGTGGAAGTGTGAATTCTGCCCTTGTAAGTATCAGTGGCGACATCATTGCCCTTCCCGATGGTTTTGACCCAAATGACCCGGAAAGTCTCATAAAATATATGCCACTTTTCGAAACCAAACATTTCATCATGCCTTTTCTCTCTCACGCATTGGGAACTTTTGCAGGCGCCATTGTAACAGGGTTGATTTGTACCAAAAAATCCAACAATTTGGTGTATCTCATTTCGGGGGTGTTTTTTTTGGGAGGTACCATCATGCTTGTTATGATCTCTTCCCCCATTTGGTTTACCATCCTCGACTTAGTAGGAGCTTATTTCCCTATGGCATGGTTGGCAAAGAAACTCCTTCCCAAGAAATCAATAGGATAGTTAAATCAATCTTACTCATTTATTAAAAATAAGTTAACTTTACGGCTGCTGCTGTTTTGTAGCGAACCTGTGAAAAAAGTTGATGTCTAAACTTCCTGAAGAAAATAAATTTTTCGACCTATCTGATTATGGCAGACCTGTTGCCAAACTCATAGCAAAATCGCTCAAAGAAACTAATACCACCGCCATCCATGTTACTTTGTGGTTTGTAGTTGCGGGTCTCATTTCTTTTTATTTTATACTCAAAGAATGGTACATCCTTGCTACTTTTTTTTTAGTACTAAAATCTATTCTGGATGCTGCTGATGGAGAATTAGCTAGGGAAAAAGAGTCTCCTTCCTACACCGGAAGATTCTTGGATTCGGTGTCAGATATTATCCTGAATTTTTTGCTCATCACGCTTATTGGCTTGCTCCATGCGAATTCTTGGATGTGGATACTCGGTGCATTTGTTGCCGTTCAATTGCAAGGAACTTTGTACAATTATTACTACGTAATATTAAGAAATAATACAGGAGGCGACACCACGAGCAGAATTATTGAGACTTCTACTCCCATTGCATTTCCGCAAGAAAAACAAGCGCACGTTACTCTTTTATTTAACCTGTACAAAGTATGTTACGGAGTATTTGATCAAGTTATTTATTTTTTAGACAGAAAGGCATCTTTGTCCAAAGTGGTGTTTCCAAATTGGTTTATGACTTTGCTTTCTTTCTATGGATTGGGGTTTCAATTGTTGCTCATTGGCGTGTTATTGATGTCGGGAATGGGCTCCGAGATTCTTCCTTTTTTGGTGTATTACTCACTCGGTATTCCTCTTCTTATCCTTATACGAAGGTTGTTTTTACGTTAAAAAAGAGCACAAATATTTTATTCTCAAAGGAATCCTTATCTTTGCAACCTTAATTTTACATTATGATAGAACACAAAATAAAATTTGGAACTGACGGATGGCGTGCTATTATTGCAGAAAACTATACCGTAGAGAATGTAGCGCGTGTATCTGAAGCAACAGCAAAATGGGTAACCACTAATTTTCCTAAAAATCCAACAATTGTAATAGGACACGATTGTAGGTATGCCGGAGAATTATTTGCCGAAACAGCCACCAAAGTATTTATCAATCATGGAATAAAAGTATTCTTAGCCAAAGATTTTGTTTCTACCCCAATGGTATCGTTGGCATGTGTAAAATTGAATGCTTCATTAGGAGTGGTAATCACTGCAAGTCATAATCCACCGAGCTACAACGGATACAAACTGAAAGGACATTTTGGTGGACCATTGCCTCCTGCCCAAGTACAAGAAGTAGAAGAGATGATTCCATCAACTGCCGACAAAAGTTTTGAAAACATTTCCTTGGAAAACAATTCTTTGCTCGAATACAAGGACTTAGAAACAATGTATGTGGAAGAAATAGAAAAAAACTTCGACTTACAAGCCATCAAAGATAGCGGATTGCAATTTGGATACGATGCCATGTACGGAGCCGGACAAAATGTATTGCAAAGAGTACTTCCTGATACTTATTTCTTGCATTGCGACTACAACCCATCATTTATGGGGCAAGCTCCCGAACCTATTCACAAAAACCTACACGAATTCTCCGAAGTAATTAGATTATCTGGAGACATCGCTTGTGGACTCGCCACAGACGGAGATGCAGACCGAATTGGCTTATACGATAGCAAAGGAAATTTTATTGATTCGCATCATATTATGCTTCTCCTCGTGAATTACTTATATACTCACAAAAAATTGACCGGAAAAGTGCTCACTGCTGCTTCCTCCACACCCAGACTCGGAAAAATGGCCGAAAAATTCGGGTTGGATTTTGAAGTGGTAAAAGTAGGATTCAAGTACATCGCAAGCATCATGATAGAAGAAGATGTGCTACTAGGCGGAGAAGAATCTGGCGGAATTGCCATCAAAGGGCACATTCCCGAGAGAGACGGAATTTGGATGGGATTAGTCATTTGGGAATACATGGCAAAATCTGGAAAATCTCTTGAAGACTTAATCGAGGAAGTGTATGACATAGTGGGGCCTTTCAAATACCAAAGAGATGATTTACATATTACCGAAGAGCTCAAGGTAGCGATAATGGAAAAATGTGACAAAGACGAATTTCAATCTTTTGGGGAATATAAAGTTACCTCTATCGACAAAACAGATGGATTTAAATTCTTTTTTGAAAATGATGAATGGCTCATGATCCGTGCCTCGGGAACCGAACCTGTTCTGAGAACATATGCCGAGAGCCAAGATTTAGCTGGTGCACAAAAAATATTGACCGCTTGCAAAAAAGAAATTGGAGCATAATTCTCCTCAGAATAATTATTTTTAATCTTGAAAGGATAGCCCAAAAAGCTATCCTTTTTTTTATATTTATCCCTATGAAAAAACTACCCTTACACCTGAAAATTTTATTAGGAATGTTTATTGGAGTGCTCTTTGGAATACTCATGATGCAACTCCAAGGAGGAAAAGATTTTACACTGAACTGGATAAAACCACTCGGTACCATTTTTGTCAACCTTCTTAAGCTAATTGCCATTCCACTTATAATTGCTTCATTGCTTAAGGGAATCTCCGATTTAAAAGACATCTCAAAATTTGCAAAAATTGGAGGACGCTCTATTCTTATTTATATTGGAACCACGGTGGTAGCAATTTCTATCGGTTTAGTTATTGTTAATTTAATCCAACCGGGTTCAGGAATTTCTGAAGAAACAGTGGCACAATTGGAAGAAACCTACAAAGGAAATTCGGGAATTACCTCTAAACTATCTACAGCCGCTTCCCAAAAAGAAAGTGGCCCGTTAGATTTTATTGTCGAAATGATTCCGAGTAACTTATTCAAAGCTTTGGGAGACAATGGCAACATGCTACAGGTAATCTTTTTTGTGATATTTTTTGGAATTTCTATGCTGTTGATCCCAGAAAAAAATGCAAAACCTATCAAAGATTTTTTTGACGGATTGAATGATGTGGTACTCAAAATGGTTGATCTGATAATGATTACTGCACCCGTAGCTGTTTTTGCCCTACTTGCCACGGTAATTGTTTCGGCAGAAAGCTGGGACATAATTGAAGCCTTACTTATTTACTCTGTCACAGTGATTGTAGGCTTATTGTTAATGATAAGTTTCTATCTACTTCTTGTTTCGCTTATCGTTAAGAAAAATCCGTTTTGGTTCTTAAAACAGTTGGCACCAGCCCAATTATTGGCATTTACTACCAGTAGCTCAGCAGCAACTTTACCTGTAACCATGGAGCGAGTAGAAGAACACATGGGAGTTGACAAAGAAGTGTCTAGTTTTGTGCTTCCGGTAGGAGCCACTATCAATATGGATGGAACTAGCTTATACCAAGCAGTAGCAGCAGTATTTATTGCACAAGCGCTGGGAGTTGACCTAACAATGACCGACCAATTAACCATCGTTCTTACAGCACTCATGGCTTCTATTGGATCTGCAGCCGTTCCCGGTGCCGGAATGGTCATGCTGGTAATTGTGCTACAAGCAGTAGGAAAATTTTCTGCAGAACAAATTGCTATAGGACTTACACTCATTTTTGCTGTAGACAGACCTCTGGATATGTTGAGAACAACAGTCAATGTGACGGGTGATGCAACCGTTTCGATGCTTGTTGCAAAATCATTAGGAAAAATTCACGACCCACAACCCAAAAATTGGGACGATAATTTAGAAAATTTATAAGAAAGCGAGAATTCAAACAAAAGAAAAAGGATTCCATTATGAATGAAATCCTTTTTCCTTATTAACCCCGAATATTTCAGGAATTATTAACTATCGTCACGAACCACCGTGACTTATTTTGGAGTGAAACTATTAAAAAACACTCCAAAAGCCATTATTCTCTTTAATTAGAAAACGTAATTAATTGACGTTTTAGTGTGTTCATGTATGCCAAATGTGCAATATATTCCTTTATCTGTCCTTTCTTCATTAGATCAATCGCTATGTCTTTGGCTATTTCATATTTTTTCTTTAAAGTATACATAATTCAAAGTATTTAAAGTTACACTTCACTCTATTCAATAGACGTGCCAAATAAAAAGAATTTACACCGATAAATAAAAAAGAATAACCTTTAAATAATTCTGATGAATTTTTGTTACATTTATACAAACATAATATTAATTAATATCGGAAAAATATGAAAAAATCATTATTTATAACCAATTTGTTACTCTTTGGTTCCTTAATGGGATTCTCTCAATTACCAGTTGATACAACTGCTCAAAACAAAAATGTTGTTTTGGAAGAGTACACTGGAATAAGATGCACATTTTGCCCAGATGGACACAGAAGAGCCCAAGCCATTAAAACTGCCAACCCAGGAAGAGTTGTGTTAGTTAACATTCATACAGGATCGTTTGCAGCGCCAGTTGCTGGACAACCTGACTACACAACCTCATTTGGTGCAGCACTTGCTAGTCAAACGGGATTAACTGGGTACCCATCTGGAACAGTAAATAGAACTGTTTTTTCTGGTACTAAGACAGCAAGTAGTAGAGCAGATTGGGCAGCTAATTCGGCTACTATTCTGGCTCAGGCATCCTACGCAAATATAGCACTAGAAGGGTCAATTGACATTCCAACTAGAGTTCTAACTGTTAATACTGAAGTGTACATAACAGGAACTGCTCCTTCTTCATTAAAATTGAACATTGCCTTATTACAAAATAATGTGCTTGGGCCTCAAACAGGAGCGTCAGCAAATCCAACCCAAATTAATTCTAATGGTGATTATATTCATGGACATATGTTAAGACATCTTATTACAGGTCAATGGGGAGATACTATCTCAACCACTGCGATGGGAACTAAAATAACTAGAACTTATACTTATACTATTCCCGCTGACATTAATGGAATACCTTTAGTACTAGGTGATTTAGAAATCGCTGGATTTGTCGCTGAAGGAAATCAAACAATTGTCACAGGTGCGAATGGTCCAATTTCGTTTGTTGCTCCTCCAGGAGTGAGTTTAGTCGACTTATCCTCCTCTAGTGCAACTACTAATCCTTCATCGTATTGTACCGCAAGTGTAGTACCAAGTATTTCTGTGACAAACAATAGTTCTGTGGCAATTGATACTTTTGAGGTAAGTTATCAGTTGAACGGAGGAGCAAGCGTTACTCAGGCAGTTTATACTCCTTTAGCTGCCTCAGCAACTTCAACTATAAACTTTCCATCGGTTACTCTGCCAAGTGGTACTAATGTAATAACGTTTGATTGTAATGTAAATAATGCTAATCTACTTTTAGAAGTTGCAACAGGAAACAACGCTTCTTCTAGCAGTCAAATTGTAACAGTATCTTCTGCTGCACTGACGGGTGCTATCGCAGAGCAATTTGAAGGTTATGCATACGCAACAGAAGCACCAAATAATAGTTTTGCCATCAATCCAAACGGTGCCGCAGCATTTATTCTTAACACAGCTAATGTTTCTTCTACAGCTCCACCAATCGGAGGATTTGGAAACTCTGATGGAGCATTTAGATGGAGATTCTACTCTATCCCTGACGGTGTATCATCAAGTTTATTATATGACAAACTATCTTTTACAGGTAACACAAATACTAAAATTGAATTCGATTTATCTTATGCACAATACAATTCAACCTCAAACGATGAATTAACAGTTGAAATTTCTACTGATTGCGGAGCTACTTGGTCAACAGTATATTCTAAATCAGGTTCTACCCTCTCAACTGTTCCTGCTAAAACAGGACAATATTACCCGACTTCGGCTACTGACTGGAGAAGTGAAACTATTGATTTGTCCGCTTATGACGGTCAGTCTTCTGTACTAATCAAATTCAATGGTAATAGTAACTATGGTAACAATTTATACATTGATAACTTAAGAATTGTAGATGCTACAACGTCTAGCATTGATGAAAATGAAGTTTCTGCTACATTGAATCTTTTCCCTAACCCATCAAATGGATTGGTTAACCTTGAGTACATCTCTGGAAACCAAGGAAACATTACTATTTCTGTAGTGAATACTTTGGGTGCTACTGTGTATACAACTAATGCCGTAAGTAACGGTTCATTACACAAGTCAATTGACTTATCACAGTTAACAAAAGGAATCTATTTTGTAAATGTTGCCTCACAAAACGGAACTACTACAAAAAAATTGATTATTCAATAAGAATTCAGACTAAACTATAAAAAGCTCTATCAACATTGATAGAGCTTTTTTTTGTCCCAAACAGAACATTTTCTATCTACCTAACCACGAAAAAAACCGAGATTTGGATGAGTAAATAGATTGTATTATTCTCAAAGAACAAGTATCTTTAACCACATTTTTTAATAAAACCGATGAGAAAAACTGCGTTAACAAGCACACACATAGATTTAGGAGCCAAAATGGTTGAATTTGCTGGCTATTATATGCCCTTGCAATATGAAGGATTAGGAATAGAACACGAAACGGTAAGAA
>Ga0181564_10001459_pt1 | contig 21104 bp, 20 predicted proteins | sample 011ome_24_FD_134512 | JGI IMG/M metagenome (GOLD analysis project Ga0181564, IMG submission 134512) | Coastal salt marsh microbial communities from the Groves Creek Marsh, Skidaway Island, Georgia - 011513CT metaG (megahit assembly) | ecosystem: Environmental > Aquatic > Marine > Intertidal...
ATTTCTCAGGAGCGAGTGGCCAAGGGACTTGAGCCGTTGTTCCAATCTCATATGTGGGATGGCTCCGCGGTACCTCTGGCCGAAAACCTAGACATTGCAGAGCGGATGCTGGACGCTTGTGTCAAGGCCAACATCATCCTAGAAATTGAAATTGGTGTTGTGGGTGGAGAAGAGGACGGAGTCGAAGCTAAGCATGATGCGAAACTCTTCTCAACGGTCGAAGATGGCCTAGCTACAGCGAAAAAGCTTGGGTTAGGTGAGCGCGGCCGTTACATGGTCGCAGCAACTTTCGGCAACGTTCACGGTGTTTACAAGCCCGGCAATGTTGTTCTTACACCGTCCATTCTTAATGACATTCAAACCGCAGTGGGCAAGGAATATGGCGTGGACAAGCCATTTGACTTGGTTTTCCATGGTGGTTCAGGTTCGTTACTCAGCGAAATCCGTGAATCATTGGATTACGGTGTTGTGAAAATGAACATTGACACGGACACCCAATATGCCTTTACCCGTCCCATCGTTGACCATATGTTTGTGAACTACAACGGCGTGCTCAAGATTGACGGTGAATTGGGCAATAAGAAGCAGTACGACCCTCGCTCCTATGGCAAAGCTGCTGAAAAGGGAATGGCCGATCGCGTCAAACTTGCATGTGAAGATCTGCGCTCTGTCGGAACGAAAATGAAGTAATGGCGGGCGTAAATCTGCTTGGCGGACCAGAACCAACATATTTGCCAGAGGGCGATGCTGCGCAAGCAGCACTCGCTGCTGGTGAAAATCCCCAGGAGGTTGCAAAGAAATATCCAACTAGCTCGCTTGCTTGGGCCATGTTGAGTGAGAAAGCTTGGGATTCAGGCGATGTCATTGCCTCGTACGCCTGCGCGCGGGTTGGGTATCACCGCGGCCTTGATGCTTTGCGCCGCAACGGATGGAAGGGTCATGGTCCAGTTCCCTGGAGCCACGTGCCCAATCAAGGTTTCTTGCGCTGTTTACAAGACCTTGGTCGCGCGGCTGAAGCAATCGGTGAAGTGGACGAAACAGTGCGCATCAATGAGTTCATAGTCGACTGTGATCCAACTCTTGGGTGAATCTCTGGTCAATAAACCTGTATTGATAGTTGGGGCGGGAATTAGTGGAGTCGCCTGCGCACGGGAGCTGCGCGATCGTGGTGTTCCTTTCACCATGATCAACAAGGGTAGGAAAATTGGTGGCCGCATGGCTTCCAAGAGGGTGCGTGACTCAGGAACGAAATATGACGGCAGAGTATTTGATATCGGGGCGTCGTACTTCACCGTGAGTGATCCTGATTTCAAAAGTCTTACCGACTCCATGATCAACGCTGGAGTTGTCACTCAGTGGACGGATACATTTCATGTCTCTGATGCTCAAGGCATTGGTGGTGTCAAAGTGGGACCCATGCGCTACACCGCACCCAAGGGAATTCGCAACGTTGTTGAATATCTCGCCAGAGATTTGAATATTGAAGAGGGCGAAATAACCGATCTCGCTGAATTACAGTCTCAAGGGGAATACTCCACGATTGCGCTATGCATGCCCACACCGCAAGCTGCAAAGATCTATCCCCAGGCTGACTCAATTTCCCCCGCGCATTGGGAGCCGGTCATTGCTGTGTCATTTCTCTTCGAGCAAAAAATATGGCGTGATTTTGATGGAATATTTGTTAACGGTGACAATGAAATTACGTGGATTGCTAACGACGGTGCCAGGCGAGGAGACGATGCACCCGCACTCGTCGCGCACGTTCATCCCGTTCTCGCTTCACATCATCTGAGCGACCCGCAGGCCGTAATCCCATATGCGCTCCGCGCCGTGCAACGAATTTTGGGTTTCATTGAGACACCTGTGTGGGCTCATGCTCACCGCTGGACCTATGCGAAACCGGCTGAAGGGAGCACATCAGATCTTCCAACGAGTCACGTGGCGGACATTTGCCTTGCAGGCGATGAATTTTCGGCAAAGCCTCGTGTTGAAGCAGCGTGGCTTTCCGGTCGAGACCTCGGCCGTAGCCTCGCTCAGAAATCCATATAAGACTCCGATAGCCTTTCGCAGTGCCAGCAATAGTTCTCCTTGGCTCCCAGTGGGGCGATGAAGGAAAAGGTAAAGCAACGGATCTCTTGGGAGATCGAGTTGATTACGTAGTTCGATATCAAGGCGGTAACAATGCAGGTCACACGGTTGTTATCGGAGATAAAAAATTCGCCCTTCACCTACTGCCCAGTGGCATTCTCACACCTGAGGTGATTCCAGTAATTGGTAATGGTGTTGTCATTGATCCTGCAGTGTTGCTCCAGGAAATCGCTGGACTTAACGCGCAGGGTGTTGATACATCGAAGTTACTGATCAGTGCAAACGCCCATTTGATCACCAGCTATCACGTGACCTTGGACAAAGTAACGGAACGCTTTCTGGGTAAAGCACAAATTGGAACAACCGGACGGGGCATTGGTCCGACTTACAGCGACAAGATCGCACGCGTCGGCATTCGCGTTCAAGATCTTTTTGATGAATCCATTTTGCGCCAAAAAGTGGAGGGCGCGCTTGCAAATAAGAATCAAGTACTGGTCAAGGTTTTTAATCGCAGAGCAATCGAGGTGGATGCAGTTGTTGAAGATCTACTTCAGTATGCGGATGCACTGCGCCCACTGGTGCGTGACACCTCACTGTTGTTGAATCAAGCACTCGACGCAGGGAAAGTGGTATTGCTCGAAGGTGGCCAGGGGACACTACTCGATGTTGACCATGGCACCTATCCCTTTGTGACATCGAGTAATCCAACGGCCGGTGGGGCATGCACTGGTAGCGGAATTGGCCCAACGCGCATTGATCGAGTGGTCGGAATTCTCAAGGCGTACACAACTCGCGTTGGTTCAGGGCCATTCCCAACGGAGCTTTTCGATGAAGATGGTGAGAAACTCCGCACGATCGGTGGAGAGCGTGGTGTTACAACAGGGCGTGCGCGACGTTGCGGCTGGTTTGATGCACCGATCGCACGCTTTGCCACTCGCGTTAATGGCTTAACGGATACTTTCCTGACCAAGCTCGATGTTTTGACAGGCTGGGATGAAATCCCCGTCTGTGTTGCTTACGACGTTGATGGTGAACGCACCACTGAAATCCCCATGACGCAAACAGAGTTCCATCACGCGATGCCGGTATATCAGATGCTTCCGGGTTGGAGCGAGGATATTTCTGGTGCAACAACTTTGGCAGAGCTACCCAAGAATGCTCGTGCCTATGTTGAGTTCTTGGAGGAAATCTCCGGTACGCGTATTAGCGCCATTGGCGTTGGTCAAGATCGCAATGCGACCATTGCGATCAATGATCTGATCTCATGATGGAACCTGGCAAACTCACGGCTGTTTACACCCCTGTTTTTGAACTAGATGCTGATGGGAATCCGATTGGTCTCCCCGTTGATTCTGATTGCATCCCGGCCTTGCCCGGTGGTGTTCTAGAAGGAACCTATTGCAGGCTCGAGCCACTCAATGCGAGTGCGCACACGGCTGATCTTTACTCAGCCTTTGAAGGACACGATGACCTTTGGACATACATGCCGCAGGGACCCTTTAGAGCTGAGGCGGAATATCGCGCTTGGGTTGAATCAAAGGAAGGCGGGCTAGACCCGTACTTTTACTCGATCATCGATAAGTCCACTGGCAAAGCGCTGGGAGTTGCTAGTTACCTGAGAATTGATCCTGCAGCGCGAAGTATTGAAGTGGGCTGGATCACCTATTCCCCCCAAATGAGGCGCTCTCGCATTGCCACCGATGCCATGTTTGTCATGATGCGTAATGCTTTCGACTTGGGTTACCGCCGTTATGAATGGAAATGCAATGCCCTTAACTCGGCATCACGCAATGCGGCGCTGCGACTTGGCATGACCTATGAAGGAACATTTCGTCAGGCCACGGTGGTCAAGGGACACAATCGTGACACCGCCTGGTTCTCGATTCTGGATTCCGAATGGCCGGAAATGAAGGCCAAGTTTGAGACTTGGTTACAGGAGTCGAATTTCGACAGTTTTGCAAATCAAAAGACCGCCCTTCACCGTTGAGTGCTCTGGACCCAGACGTGTATCAATTGAATCATTGCCCCGATATCACCAGGCTTGTCAATGGCTTCTAAAGTGCTGCCATGACTAATGCGAATCCTGCCGAAGGCAAGCGTGTTTATGACCTCGACCGCGAATATGTGTTCCATTCCTGGAGTGCCCAAAAAGCACTGAAGCCCATGGTTATTGCTGGTGCCGAAGGTAGTCACTTTTGGGACTACGACGGCAACAAGTTTCTCGACTTTTCCTCGCAGTTGGTCAACGTCAACATTGGTCACCAGCACCCCAAGGTGATCGCCGCCATTCAAGAGCAGGCGGCAGTGCTGGCGACGGTTGCTCCACAGCATGCCAATGACAAGCGAGGCGAGGCTGCTCAACGGATCGTTGAGCTTGCCGGAGGCAAGGCTCAGAAGGTTTTCTTCACCAACGGTGGAGCCGATGCAGTTGAGAACGCGATTCGCATGGCTCGCGTACACACCCACAAACACAAGGTGCTCTCGCAGTACCGCTCGTACCACGGCAACACGGGTGCCGCGATCCAAGCAACGGGTGATCCTCGTCGGTGGCCCAATGAATACTCGGCTCAGCAACTGCACTTCTTTGGTCCATACCTGTATCGCAGTGAGTTTTGGGCAACAACTCCTGAAGAAGAGTCAGAGCGTGCATTGACGCACCTTGAGCATGTCATTCAGTTTGAAGGCCCATCAACGGTCGGTGCAATCCTGATGGAGACCGTTGTGGGGACAAATGGAATTTTGGTTCCACCCCCCGGTTACCTCGAAGGTGTGCGTGCACTGTGTGACAAGTACGAAATCGTCATGATCCTCGACGAAACCATGTCGGGCTTCGGGCGCACGGGCAAATGGTTCGCGTTTCAAAACTGGGATGTCCAGCCCGATCTTGTTGTGTTCGCCAAAGGTTCAAACTCAGGCTACGTGCCAGTTGGTGGCGTAATTATCTCTGGTGAAATTGCAGCGACATTTGATGAGCGAGTATTTCCCGGTGGTCTCACCTACTCGGGTCACCCACTTGCGGCAGCGTCGATCGTTGGATCAATTGATGCAATGAAAGAGGAAAAAATCATTGAGAACGCTGCATCAATCGGTGAAAACGTCATTGGCCCAGGCCTGCGGGAATTGGCAGAGAAGCACATGCTGATCGGTGAAGTTCGTGGACTTGGAGTCTTCTGGGCCATGGATCTGGTGACTGATCGTGCGACTCGGGCGCCACTTGCACCCTTCGCTGGAACTTCACCAGCCATGCAGCAGCTGGTTGTGGAATGCAAGAACCGCGGGTTGATGCCATTCGTGCACTTCAACCGAATGCATGTGGTGCCACCGTGTGTGGTCACCGAAGCTGAGGCGAAGGAGGGCTTGGCCATCATTGATCAAGCACTCAGCGCTATCGGTTCGTACTACGAAGGCTGAGCCACGTTGAAGGTTTTAGTCATTGGATCGGGTGCACGAGAGCACGCGATCACTGAATCGCTGCTCCGTGATCCGAGTGTGAGTTCGGTGATCGTCGCTCCGGGAAATGCTGGAATCGCTCAAGTTGTTGAATGCGTATCCGTTGACGTTAAGAACCCGCAAGCAATTGCTGATCTCGCAACTGAGCGCGATGTTGATCTCGTTGTCGTTGGACCAGAAGTTCCCTTGATGGCTGGCGCTGGGGATGCATTGCGTGAACGTGGCATTCCTTGCTTTGGCCCATCCAAGGCCGCTGCACTGATTGAGGGAAGCAAGGCCTTTTGCAAAGAGGTAATGGCGGAGGCTGGAATCCCCACCGCAATGGCGAGGGTTTGCACAACCGAGTCACAGGCGGCTGATGCCCTCGATGCATTTGGTGCCCCATACGTTGTTAAAGATGATGGGCTAGCAGCGGGCAAAGGTGTTGTTGTCACATCTGATCGCACCGAGGCGCTCGGCCATGCGCGCGATTGCTTTGCAGTCGGCGGCACCGTCGTGATCGAGGAATATCTTGATGGCCCAGAGGTATCACTTTTTGGTATTTCCGATGGCACCACGGTTGTTGCCATGCAGCCGGCTCAGGACTTCAAACGAGTGGGCGAGGGTGATGTTGGTCCGAACACAGGGGGCATGGGTGCGTATTCACCATTGCCATGGGTGCCGGACTCCACGGTCACGGAAGTAACCGAACGAGTGTTGCAACCCATGGCGACCGCCATGCGTGAGCGTGGAACACCGTTCATTGGTGTTCTTTATGCAGGGCTAGCCATGACCTCCAGGGGGATCCGCGTCATTGAATTCAATGCACGTTTTGGCGACCCTGAAACACAGGTCGTTCTCAATCGATTGGTCACCCCACTGGGTGAGTTCCTTCTTGCAGCCGCAACGGGCAAACTTGCCGACTTCCGTGCGCTGGAGTGGAAGCCGGGATTCGCCGTCACGGTGGTCCTCGCCGCTTCGGGCTACCCAGCCGCCCCTGTTACGGGAACCCCAATTGGGGGTATTGAATTGGCCGAGTCCCAGGGCAATACGAAGGTGTTCCATGCCGGAACCAGTGCGATAGATGGCGTCCTGATCACCTCAGGTGGGCGCGTTCTATCGGTTACGGCAGAAGGCGACACGTTGGTTCAGGCCCGGGAACTCGCACTCGCGGCGACCGCGATGATTTCGATAGACGGCTCCCATTATCGAGGCGATATTGCGCAGTTGGCGGCGCAAGGAGGCATCTCCATCACCTAGGCGACCTTGGGCGCGTTCGCAGGTGGAAGGATAGGGGGGTGACAGGCACTCCGCATAACGTTCTGGCCGCTCGCTACGCATCGGGCGCGATGGTTGACATCTGGTCACCCGAGGCCAAGATCCGTATGGAACGCCAACTCTGGATAGCCGTCATGCGCGCTCAATTGGAGTTCGGCGTTGATATTCCGCAGGATGCAATTGACCGCTATGTTTCGGTGCTCGATCAGATCGACCTAGCGTCCATCGATGCGCGTGAGCGGGTCACCAAACATGATGTGAAGGCCCGCATTGAAGAGTTCAATGCGCTAGCCGGTGCCGAGTATGTCCATCTGGGAATGACCTCACGCGATCTGACAGAAAATGTTGAGCAACTGCAAATTCGTTCCAGTTTGGAATTGATCAGGGATAAATGCGTTGCTGCTCTTGATCGACTCTCGGGATTAGCTGTTGTTTACTCAGAGGTCGCAATGGCGGGGCGTTCGCATAATGTTGCGGCTCAGATCACAACTCTGGGCAAACGAATGGGGACTTTCGCTGAAGAACTTCTCATTGCTTTTAATCGCTTGGAAGAACTACTTGCCAGTTATCCGCTCCGAGGAATTAAAGGTCCGGTGGGAACTGCGCAGGATATGTTGACTCTGCTCGAGGGCAACCCGGAAACTTTGGCCCAGCTGGAGCAACGCATTGCAACTCATCTGGGTTTTGAACAAACATTCATTAGCGTGGGTCAGGTATACCCACGCTCCCTTGATTTTGAAGTGAGCGCACTGCTCGTCCAACTCGCTTCGGGTCCATCCAATTTCGCCACCACGGTAAGGCTGATGGCAGGGCAAGAGTTGGCAACAGAAGGATTCCTGCCCGGCCAAGTTGGGTCGTCAGCCATGCCCCACAAAATGAATGCGCGTTCATGTGAGCGCATCAATGGGTTCCACGTCTTGCTTCGCGGGTACATGAACATGACCGCGGATCTTGCAGGACAACAATGGAATGAAGGCGATGTTGCCTGCTCCGTTGTCCGTCGCGTTGCTTTACCCGACTCATTTTTTGCCATTGATGGATTGTTTGAAACATTCTTGACGGTGCTCGATGCCTTTGGTGCCTTCCCCGCCATGATTGACCGTGAGTTAGACAGGTTCTTGCCTTTTCTCGCCACAACCAAAATCTTGATGGCTGCCGTACAGTCAGGCATTGGCCGTGAAACCGCTCATGAGGCAATCAAGGAACACGCGGTGGCAACAGCATTACGCATGCGCGAAACACCTGACGCCGACAATGATCTTCTTGAAAAACTCGCATTAGATTCGCGGTTAAATTTCAACCTGGCCGAACTTCAGGCGTTGTTGGCAGAGCCCATTGAATTTACGGGAGCAGCCCGCGATCAAGTTCGCACTCTGGCAGATCGCGTTGAACAAATATCCTTGCAATACCCTCAAGCGGCAACATACTCACCGGGCGGAATTCTGTGACCAATAAATATGATCTCCCCGAGGAATACGAACATGTTTACTCGGGCAAGGTGCGCGATATCTACCGCAACACCCAAGGCCGCTTTCTGCTTGTGACAAGTGATCGTATTTCTGCATATGACTGGGTGCTCCCGACCGAGATCCCAGACAAAGGCAAGATTCTTAACGGGATCTCCCAGTGGTGGTTTGCAGCCCTTGAAGGATTAGTGCCGAATCACACAACGACCTCCAAGGTTCCCAAATCTGTTGCAGGGCGCGCGGTTGTGTGCGAACCCTTGGAAATGTTCCCCGTGGAGTGCGTTGTCCGCGGTTACCTCGCAGGTTCAGGTTTTGCCGACTACCAGCGTGAGCGCAAAATCTGTGGGCAAGGATTGCCACCGGGACTCAAGGACGGCGCCCTGCTTCCCAAGCCACTTTTTACTCCGGCGACTAAAGCCGCGATCGGCGAGCACGATATCAACATCACCTACGACGAAGTGATAGTTGAGTTGGGTCAAGAAGAAGCTCAAGAGTTAAAGCGGATGTCACTTGCCGTGTACGAATATGCGGCAGAGAAGGTTGCGCGACGTGGGTTGATTCTCGCTGACACAAAGTTTGAATTCGGCACTGCTCTTGGCGGCAAGTACAAGGGCCGCATTGTTTTGGGTGATGAAGTTCTCACCCCTGATTCATCGCGCTACTGGGAGCGTGATGAATGGAGTCCGGGTGGAGCGCAACCATCATTTGACAAGCAGTACGTGCGTGACTGGCTGACTTCTCCTGCCTCCGGGTGGGACAAGAACTCGGGTGAGGCGCCACCACCACTGCCCGACGAAATCGTTGAAAAAACTCGGGCTAAATACATCGAGGCCTATGTGCGCATCACGGGTGAAAAATTCGAATGAACACCTGGCTGGTAACGGGTGGGGCTGGTTACATCGGTGCGCATGTTGTGCGTGAACTGATCGATCAGGGCATTGACGTTGTGATCCTCGATGACTTTTCTGCTGGACTTCGCTCGCGAATCCCTGAGGGTGTGCCGGTTGTCGAAGCCGATGTTTCCAACAGTGAAGCAGTTCAAAATGCTCTGCGCGGTTTCAATGTCACCGGAGTCATTCACTTAGCCGCTAAGAAAGCTGCTGGGGAATCTGTGGACATGCCGCTGTTCTACTACCGGGAAAATGTGGCTGGACTGGTCTCGATGTTGGAAAGCATGCAGGTCGTGGGAGTCAAAAATTTTGTCTATTCATCATCTGCAGCGGTTTACGGAACTCCGCGGTCCAATCCCGTGAATGAGGACGAGCCACTACTACCTGAGTCGCCTTACGGGGAAACAAAAGTGATCGGTGAATGGTTATCCCGAGACCTAGCCAAGAGTTCGGGCATGAACTGGGTGGCCCTGAGGTATTTCAATGTGGCGGGCGCCGCGGCTGATGAACTTGGCGACAACAGCGTGAATAATTTAATTCCGATGGTGTTTCGGGCCCTGGAGAACGGTCAGCGCCCCCAAATCTTTGGTGACGACTACTCAACACCCGACGGTACCTGTATCCGGGACTACATCCACGTACAGGATCTAGCCGCCGCGCACGTGGCCGCCGTTGACCTGTGCGAGCGAGGCAATAGTTCTACCGATGTAACTTCCGATGCAACTGTGGGCATCGCGGTCAACGTGGGCCGCGGCCAAGGTGTCAGCGTGCGTGAAGTGATGGATGTGGTCAGCGAGGTCATTGGCCGCGATGTGAATGCGGAGGTAGTGGGTCGTCGGGATGGTGACCCTGCAGAGACTTATGCCAATGTGGACCTTAGTCGCCATGTGCTGGGGTGGAGGGCGAGCAAGGATTTATCGGCCATGGTGTCTTCAGCTTGGTCGGCTTGGCAGTCGGTTCATTAGCAGAGCGCACCGATAGGATTGCGCTATCCACCAAAAACAGGAGAACTAGTGGCCCGCGTCGTTGTCAACGTCATGCTTAAACCCGAAATCCTTGACCCCCAGGGCCGTGCTGTTCAAGGGGCATTAGGCCGGCTAGGGCTCACAGGGGTCTCAGATGTTCGACAGGGCAAGCAGTTTGTCATTGACCTTGAGGGTGACCTCGATGCCGATCGTTCTGCGAAACTCGAAGAACTCGCGGGTGAACTCCTGAGCAACCCGGTCATCGAAGACTTCACCCTCACAGTTGTTGAATAGGGGGATAGGAAAATGAGCGCGCGCATTGGTGTTGTGACTTTTCCAGGTTCCCTTGATGACAGGGACGCAGCGAGGGCCATTTCCATTGCTGGCGGAGAGCCCGTAGCACTTTGGCACGGCGATGCCGACCTGAAAAATGTTGACGCCGTTGTATTACCGGGCGGCTTTTCTTATGGCGACTACCTGCGCTGCGGTGCTATTGCGAAGTTTGCTCCGGTCATGTCCCTCATCATTGAAAAAGCCCATCAAGGGCTTCCCGTGCTAGGCATTTGTAATGGTTTCCAGATTCTGTGCGAGAGTCATTTGCTCCCAGGAGCATTGACACGTAACGACCATCAACATTTCATTTGTCGTGATCAAAAACTTCGCATTGAAAATACTGAGTCTTACTGGACACGCGATTATTCAATGGGACAGGAAATTGTTATCCCATTGAAAAATGGTGAGGGTGGTTATGTCGCAGATGAAAAAACTCTCGATCAACTTTTTGCTGAAGGACGCGTGATTGCCACGTATCAAGATGGAAATCCCAATGGCAGCTACCGCGACATCGCGGGAATTACTAATTCCCGGGGCAATGTTGTTGGTCTCATGCCCCACCCGGAACATGCGGTGGAGGCTCTCACTGGCCCAAGCCTTGATGGCCTCGGCTTCTTTACCAGTGCCATCAATACGTTGGTGAATGCGTAATGATTGATTCCGTTTCCCACGCTGAGCAGCAACCTGACACTCAGCAACCATTTGCTGAATTGGGCCTCAAGCCTGATGAGTACGACCGCATCAAGGAAATCCTCGGCCGCAGACCAACCAGCAGTGAGCTGGCCATGTATAGCGTCATGTGGAGTGAGCACTGCTCCTACAAATCCAGCAAAGTCCACCTGCGCCAGTTCGGGGAGAAAGCCCCCAAGACTGACGCCCTTCTCGTGGGTATCGGTGAGAACGCTGGCGTTGTTGACATTGGGCAGGGTTGGGCCGTGACCTTCAAAGTTGAGAGCCATAATCACCCCTCCTACGTCGAGCCGTATCAAGGGGCTGCGACAGGCGTGGGTGGCATTGTTCGAGACATTATTTCCATGGGTGCTCGACCGCTCGCAGTAATGGATCCGCTGCGTTTTGGCGCCGCTGATGCCCCCGACACCCGACGGGTTCTGCCCGGAGTTGTTGCTGGAGTGGGTGGCTATGGAAACTGTCTGGGCTTGCCCAACATTGGCGGCGAATTAGTTTTTGATGACAGTTATTTGGGCAACCCACTTGTCAATGCATTGTGTGTTGGCTCCATGCGCCATGAAGATATTCACCTTGCCAGCGCAAAAGGCATTGGGAACCTCGTAGTTCTTTACGGTGCCCGCACGGGTGGCGATGGCATTGGTGGAGTTTCGGTTCTTGCCTCAGAAACATTTGATGCCGACGGACCCGCCAAGCGTCCTAGCGTTCAGGTGGGCGACCCATTCATGGAGAAACTCCTGATAGAAGCAACCCTTGAAGTTTTGCATGCCGGATTGGTTGAAGGTATCCAGGATCTTGGTGGCGCTGGGATTTCATGTGCAACCAGTGAACTTGCATCCAATGGCGAGGGTGGCATGCACGTGTGGCTTGATCGAGTTCCGTTGCGTGATGCGTCACTCTCACCTGAAGAAATCCTGATGAGTGAATCACAGGAACGCATGTGTGCAATTGTCACACCGCAACATGTGGATGCATTCATGGACATTTGTAAAAAGTGGGATGTCGAAGCAATCGTGATCGGTGAAGTCACCAACACGGGCCGCCTAGTTGTTGATTGGCATGGCGAGGAAATTGTTAATGTCCCACCGCGCACGGTCGCACATGAAGGTCCTGTTTACGAGCGTCCGTACCACCGACCCGAGTGGCAGGATGCATTGCAAGCCAATGCCCCCACTCCTGAGGTAATTACACGACCAGAGTCGGGCGATGCCCTCAAGCAGACCCTTCTTGATCTGATTGGTTCACCCAATCTTGCGTCAAAGTCGTGGGTGACTTCACAGTATGACCGTTATGTTTTGGGCAATACAATTCTTGCGCAACCAGAAGATACCGGAATGATCCGAATCGATGAGGAATCCGGACTTGGCGTTGCCATTGCTACAGATTGCAATGCTCGATTTGCCAAACTTGATCCATATAACGGAGCCAAACTTGCTCTGGCGGAGTCTTATCGCAATGTCAGTGTCAGTGGAGCGATTCCACTTGCTGTCACCAACTGTCTAAATTTTGGTTCCCCCGAAGACCCCGAGGTCATGTGGCAGTTCGCTGAAGCTACTCGGGGATTGGCTGATGGCTGCTTAGAACTCGGTGTGCCCGTGACCGGTGGCAACGTGTCCTTCTACAACCAAACCGCGGATACCGCCATCCATCCGACACCCGTTGTCGGTGTACTCGGAGTGATCGACGACGTTGAGCGTCGAACACCAATGACCTGGAATGCAGATTCCGATGGCGAGTTGATTTACGTTCTGGGAGACACCTTAGATGAATTCGGTGGCAGCGAGTGGGCGCATATCCATGGTCATTTGGGCGGCTTACCGCCTCGCGTCGATTTGCAACGCGAGAAACTTCTCAGTGAAATTCTTGTTGCCGCATCACGCGATGGCATGATCACGGCAGCGCACGACGTCTCCGATGGCGGCATTGCCATTGCAATTGCTGAGATGGCGATGCGTGCAAACATTGGCGCGCGCTTTTGGGTGCAAGATGACATTGCGCCATTTGTCTTCCTATTCTCAGAGAGCACAGCTCGTGCGGTCGTGGTTATCCCACGCAGTGAGGAACTTCGGTTCACCGAAATGTGCGCTGCGCGAGGCTTGCCGGCCTACCGCGTGGGAGTTGTCGACTCAGGTCTTGGAGCGGATGCAGGTCATCCGGGCGAGCAGGTCATCGTGATGGGTGAGTTGTTCACATTCACCATTGATCAATTGCGTCAGGTCCACGAAGCAACTCTGCCTGCAATTTTTAACACTTGATCATGCTTGCTCCTCACGACCAGGAACTGTTGCACGCCATTGCGGCCAGTTATTCGCAAGGTCTGACTCCTGATTCGAGCAATGAACGGATGGTGGTGAAAGTGATCCTCGCTCACCTCTCAGAAATCGAGCCGGGTCGAAGCGTCGAACTGCGAATCCCGCCCTATGCCGCAATCCAGTTGGTTGCCGGTCACACCCACAGGCGTGGAACACCATCGGCTGTTGTCGAGACAAGTGCGCGGACGCTTATTGCCCTGGCACATGGGGATCTCACCTGGGCGGAGGCAGTGACCTCGGGTGCCCTGATTGCGGGGGGCGAGAGGTCCGATTTATCGAGACTCTTCCCTCTCGATTAATTGTGTCCGGTGTCAACTTTGCAGAACTCAATGGGCGGGATCTCGTGACTGATCAGATTGAGATTTATCGAAGCATTTCAGCCGTGGGTGTGGGTGAGCGAGATTTGAATGCACTGGAACTGTGGATTGAATCTGTTAAGACGGTAGGTCGTTCATGATGTGTGTCCGTCCGTCCGCGTAGGCTAGGGCTGTGTCCCGCGGTGATGGTCTACTGACCCACGATCTCCTCTCTGACGATAAAGGCCCTCAAGATGCCTGCGGTGTCTTCGGTGTGTGGGCACCGGGCGAAGAAGTTTCCAAACTCACATACTTTGGCCTCTACGCACTACAACATCGCGGCCAAGAATCAGCCGGCATCGCAGTTAGCGATGGCTCGCGCATTGTGGTGTACAAGGACATGGGGCTTGTCTCACAAGTCTTTAACGAGGGTGCACTGGAATCACTGCAAGGTTATGTCGCGATTGGTCACACTCGCTACTCAACGACCGGTGCGAGTGTGTGGGAAAACGCGCAACCCACTTTCCGCACAACGGCCACGGGACACTTGGCTCTGGGTCACAACGGCAACCTGACAAATACTGCGGAGCTGCGCAATCGAATCAGTGAACTGCAATCAAATTCAGGCGAACTGCCCCTGAGTTCAGGTGTTAATGCCACCACCGACACCGAGATCCTTTCCGCGCTGCTTGCCGCCCACCCAGACCTTTCTTTGGAAGCCGCGGCAATGGCTGAACTCCCCTCGGTCAAAGGTGCCTATTCACTCGTATTCATGGATGACACAACCCTGTATGCCGCCCGCGATCCGCAGGGTATCCGTCCCCTCGTGCTTGGTCGGCTTGAAGCGGGCTGGGTTGTGGCAAGCGAGTCAGCGGCCTTAGACATTGTTGGCGCTTCAGTGGTGCGCGAAATCGAACCAGGCGAATTAATTGTCATTGACTCCGAGGGGCTTCGCGCACACAGGTTTGCACCCGCTGCGCCCAAGGGTTGCCTTTTTGAGTACGTGTACTTGGCACGACCAGACACAACGATTGCCGGGAGAAACGTTCACTCAGCGAGAGTCGACATCGGTCGCAAGCTTGCCGTCGAGCACCCTGTTGACGCGGATCTAGTTATTCCTGTTCCCGAGTCGGGGCGTTACGCAGCAATTGGCTATGCCCAAGAATCCGGCATTCCATTCGCTGAAGGATTGGTCAAAAACTCCTATGTCGGCCGAACCTTCATTCAACCCTCTCAAACAATTCGTCAACTCGGTATTCGTTTGAAACTCAATCCTTTGAAAGAAGTGATTGCTGGACAACGGCTCGTTGTGGTTGATGACTCGATTGTTCGCGGTAACACTCAGCGCGCGCTAGTTCGCATGCTCCGCGAGGCCGGAGCAAAGGAGGTGCACGTAAGAATTTCGAGCCCTCCTGTGAAGTGGCCATGCTTTTATGGCATCGATTTCGCATCGCGCGCAGAGTTGATTGCAAATGGTCTTACCGTGGATGAAATCTGCGCATCGATCGGTGCCGATTCATTGGCATACGTCGAACTTGACGCTTTGATTGAGACAACCCACGTTCCCAAAGACGAACTGTGCCGTGCCTGCTTTGATGGGGTTTATCCCGTGGAATTGGCAGAGGAACACAAAGTGAACCTACAAGTACTTGATGGAATCGAACGCAGGGTCAACAAGGACGACACTCTTAGAATTGATCCAGTTGCATCAGATGCTCTGAATAGACCATGACCCAAAATGAAGCCACCTATGCGGCAGCTGGCGTTAATGTCGAATCAGGTGAGCGCGCCGTTGAATTAATGCGTGCATCAATTGCCGCAAGTACGCGACCAGAGGTTGTTGGTGACTTTGGCGGTTTCGCGGGACTCTTTGACATATCAGCAGCAAAGACAATGAAGCGCCCATTGTTGGCGACTTCAACGGACGGCGTTGGCACCAAAATCGCGGTCGCGCGCGCATTAGACATTCACCACACTGTTGGCCTTGATCTCGTTGCAATGGTGGTTGACGACCTCGTGGTCTGTGGTGCTGAGCCCTTATTCATGACCGATTACATTGCCGTTGGTTCTGTTAACCCCGAGCGGGTCGCAAGCATTGTTGCCGGTATCGCGCAGGGATGTGAATTGGCAGGTTGTTCACTCGTTGGCGGCGAGACCGCTGAACACCCGGGACTCATGGCACCCGATGAATACGACATCGCGGGCGCAGGCACGGGGATAGTCGACGCTGAAAACCTGCTCGGACCAGACCGCGTTCAGGTGGGCGATGTCGTCATTGCCATGGGTTCAAGTGGGCTGCACTCCAATGGGTATTCACTTGCACGCCATGTTCTTTTGGGTGAGGGAAAACTTGGACTCGATGCGGAAGTTGAGAGTCTTGGTCGAACTGTAGGCGAGGAGCTCCTCGAACCTACCCACATCTATGCACGCGACTGCCTTGAAATGATCAAGCAATCAAATGTGCACGCATTCAGTCATGTCACTGGCGGAGGAATTGCGGCAAACCTTGCGCGGGTTTTGCCAGCACATGTTTCAGTTGATGTGTATCGGCAGACCTGGCAGCCCGCGCCAATCTTTGAATTGATTCAGCGTGAAGGTTCTGTACCGCTGGCCGACGCGGAGCGAACCTTCAACATGGGAGTGGGAATGTTCGCTGTTGTTGACGCATCATCGGTGGATCAGGCGCTCGCTGTGTTAGCAGGGCGAAACTTGGACGCATGGGTATGTGGCACAGTCCGCGATCGCAACGATGGAGAAGCAGGCGACTCACCAGCCAAGGGCGGTGGGGGTGGAGCAGTTTTCCTGACAGGTGACTACGCAGACTCGTCTTCTTCATCGTCATCGGAGTAGTACTTGGCATAAGGGTCATCGAGGTCATCAGAATCTGATGAATCAGTATCCGGCTCGGGAACATAAACAGGTTGCCCACTGAGTTCTGCCTGCAGGCGCTCAAAATCGGTCTGCGGACCGCCGTACTTCAGTTCCCGCGCAACTTTTGTTTGCTTAGCCTTGGCTCGGCCTCGCCCCATGGCTCGACCCTCTCTTCCAGGTCACCGATTGGGTAACCCCGGTAGTACGTTGACTGATTAACTTTCTGATTAACACGCGGCGTTCTCGTAACCGCCACTAGAGGATCTTATCTCTGGTTCAGTTGGAGTGAAGAATGACCCAAAAATTTGCCTCGATTAGGCCGCGGAGATGCGGGCCCAGGCCTCTGCCTCCGCGGCTGCCACGGGGGTAATCCCCTCGGCCGCTGCCCTGGAAAAGACGGTGCTGGCCGTGTCGTAGACCCCCATGACCTTGGCTCGTGCCCGCTCAACATCAGCGCCGACCAGTTCTTCAGCCACCTGAATCACGCCACCACAGTTGACCAGGAAATCAGGGGCATAGAGAATCCCTCTCTCGGCCAAGAGATCGCCCACCTCAGGGCTAGCCAACTGGTTATTGGCCCCCCCGCACACCATTTTGACCTCGAGGCGTGCAGCCATTTCAGGGGTGATGAACCCACCCATGGCATTGGGGGAAAGCACATCGGGATTCGAGTCGAGGAGTTCATCAACGGTCTCAACGAAGGTCACCGCGGGATACTGAGCACTCAACGCTGCCCGGACCTCGGGAACAGGGTCGATTGCCACCACACGAGCCCCCTCTGACTCGATGAGATGGCCAATTAGGCGCCCACCTACTTTGCCAGCGCCGACAACGGCGATTGTCCGGTCGCCCAAATCCGGTGAGCCGTAGGCGAATTGAGCGGCAGCCCGCATTCCTTGCCAGATGCCCAAAGCTGTCAAGATGCCTGAATCACCCACACCGCCGTTCTCGGGAGAGCGACCGGTGACCCACTTGCTGCGTTCCCCGAGGACGTCCATGTCGGCGACCTGCATACCTACATCGCCCGCCGTGACGTACTTACCGCCGAGGGACTCAATGAGGTCTCCGTAGGCCAGAAGTTGCTCGCGGGATTTGTTGTGGGGATCACCGATAATCACGGCCTTCCCACCACCATGGGGTAGCCCGGCGAGGGAGTTCTTGAGTGTCATGGCGCGGGCCAACCGCAGGGCATCGGCGTGCGCTGCCGCATAGGGGTCAGGGGCGTCGGAGTAGAGCGACATTCGGGTGCCCCCGAGAGCCGGCCCAAGGGCAGTGGAATGAATGGCGATGACGGATCGAATACCCGTTTTGGGGTCCTGAGCCACCACGACCTCCTCGTGACCATCAAATTCGGACCATGGATTCAGATTCATGTCTTTTCGGGGCCTCTCGCGTTATTCGGGCATCTAATCCCTCTCAGCGTAGCGGGCACGCACATAGACTGGAGTTGCACATTTGCCAGAGAGCAATAGCGTTCTGGCAGTGGGTAAGAGCTTTTTCTCTACCGGGCGCAGAATTGAGAGGTGACATGTTGAACTACGGAGCAATTCCCGAGACGGAGCACCTCATGACACCCGGAGAAGTTGCGGCTCTCTTTCGGGTGGACCCCAAGACTGTTACACGTTGGGCCAAATCCGGCAAACTAGCCAGCATTCGGACACTGGGCGGTCACCGGCGCTATCGCTCATCGGAAGTGCAAGCGTTGCTTGACAAAAGCGGTGCTCGCTTGGGTGATTCTGCATACTGACTGATTCGCTAGTCTTGGCAAGTGGCCGAGCCTCTGTATCGATCAATCATCTTCACCGCTAAGACGCTTTTTAAGGGTCTTGATCTATCGATCGACATTGTCGGTGCCGAGAACATTCCCACCAAAGGTGGAGCACTTCTTGCTATCAATCACACGAGCTACTTGGATTTTGCCCTGGGTGGAATTCCAGCGGACATGCGCGGCCGGCGACTCGTCAGGTTTATGGCCAAGGATTCGATTTTCAAACACAAGGTAGCTGGCCCACTCATGCGTGGCATGAAACATATCCCGGTGGATCGCGATGCGGGCTCGCAAGCGTTCCGCGACGCCGTTAAAGCGTTGAAGGCTGGCGAGTTGGTTGGTGTTTTCCCCGAAGCAACCATGAGTTTGTCCTATGACATCAAGGAACTCAAAAGCGGTTCCATTCGCATGGCAAGTGCGGCGAAAGTGCCACTCATTCCCATGATTATTTTCGGTGGGCACAGGATCCTGTCCTACAACACTCGTGATTTTTCCCGCGGCAAACAAATATGCATCACCGTTGGTCAACCACTGGAGATTCCAGCGGGGACGGACTCCGACGCAGCAAATGTGATGTTGAGCCATGCATTGAAAGATCTCCTGACAATCACCGTGACGCGTTACAAAGATCAAGCGCCAGGTTCTCCTTGGATCCCGCAGCGCCTTGGTGGCAGTGCGCCCACACTTGAGCAAGCCATTGAGATCGAAGCCCATGCGCGTGAACTCCGGAAACTAAAAAAGATGAAGAAGGGGTAAAGACATGTCCATTGAAATTCTTCAGGCACAAAGCATCATCACCATGGATCCGGCTCTCCCCCGCGCAACCGCAGTTGCCTTTGATACCGATTCCAACAAGATCACTGCAATTGGAACATTGGAGCAATGTCAAGCTGCGGCACCCGGCGCAACTGTTCAGGATCTTGGCGCCACGGTTCTCATGCCAGGCTTTGTTGAGCCGCACAGTCATCCAATTCTCACGGGCGTTGTCACGCAAGCGCCGGCCTATTGGATCGCACCGTATATTGGTTATCCCACCTACTCAGATGTTCAAAACCTTTGGAACAAAGTCAATAAAGAAGTAGCAGGACAGACACCCGTGCTGTTTAACGGTCTTGATCGACTCCTCCAAGGTGCACCGGAACTCACAAATACTGAACTTGACGTTTTCTTTCCGGATCGCCCCGTGGCAGTTCTTGACAACTCAGGCCATGAAATTTACTTCAACAGCGCAACCATCAAATATCTCAATTGGGCCGATGCCAAGCCACCAGCGGATCCCGTAGGTGCTCGTTATGGGCGTAACGCGGATGGCACTTCAAACGGACGATCGTATGAAACAGGTGCCGTCTTAGCAGTTGCCTCGCCATTGATGGCTACGGCGATTCCACATCCGTTGCAATCCTCCGCCAAGTTTTATCAAATGCTCGCCACATACGGGATCACAAGTGTCTCTGAAATGACCTACAACACAGGGATGCTCAAAGGCTATGAAGCTCTGGCATCAGCAAAAGATTGTCCCGTCAGGGTTTCCCTTTTTCATATGTCTATCAATGCTGATGCAGGAGATCCACTCGATTCCCCCATTTCAACGGACATGCTTCACAAGCAGGGCATCAAGTTGTGGGCCGATGGTTCACCATGGGTTGGAACTATCGCCGCGTCGTTCCCCTACCTGGACAACGAGATAACTCAGAATGCTCAAATCCCCATTGGGCCCGGTGGCGAAGCCATGATGAACTACTCCCGAGTTGAACTCGATCAGGTGCTCGCACGATATGCACCGATGGGATGGCAGTTCTCATTCCACGTTAACGGCGATATTGGACTGGACATTGTGTTGGATGCTTACGAGCATGCATTAGTTGCAAACAAGCTCTTGGGAACCGATCACCGCTGGCGCGTTGAGCATGTTGGTGCCTGCAGGGGTGATCAATTTGATCGTGCAGCATCACTTGGTGTAGGAATCTCACTCGGTGTCTTCCAATTCATTTACTGGGGCGATTTGCTCGATGGCACGATGTTCCCTACCGAGGTTGGCGCGAACTGGATGCGTTGGGGAGATGCTGTTAAATCTGGAGCAACATATTCATTTCACAACGATGGCTCTGTCTCACCGCCAAATGTTCTTCTTAACATGCAAACTGCCATTACGCGCTTGAGTGATAGTGGAACGGTGCATGGGCCCGAGCAAATCATTTCTTTGGATGATGCATTAAAAGCTCAAACAATTAACGCTGCGCACATGCTGCATCGTGATGACCTCGTGGGCTCGATCAGCGTGGGCAAGATGGCTGATTTTGTTGAGTTGTCCATGGATCCCTATATGGCCGATCCCACCAAGTTGGCAACGCAAGTCAAGGTTCAAGGCACTTGGCTGGGCGGCCACAAAATTGATCTCGACTCATTTCTCAGCGAAATTACCGCCATTGATCCGAGTGAGCACGCGAACCTGGCAACGACTCAGGGCAAATGCTGTTAGAAGCGAAAAGCGGCACACCAGGGAGTCGCGCTGTATACCCCCTGGGGTATAGTCCAACTCACCACTGAAGAGTGGTTTTTCGTTCCCTCGACCTAAGGATCAACCATGTGCCGTCAAACAACATGTAAAGCGTGCAAGAAGGCAACCTGGGCCGGCTGTGGTCAACACAAGAACGAAGTTCTCCGTGGAATTCCCAAGAACCAGCGCTGCTCCTGCACCGCTGCCGAGAAAGCAGCGGCAAA
>Ga0181564_10001465_pt1 | contig 21038 bp, 17 predicted proteins | sample 011ome_24_FD_134512 | JGI IMG/M metagenome (GOLD analysis project Ga0181564, IMG submission 134512) | Coastal salt marsh microbial communities from the Groves Creek Marsh, Skidaway Island, Georgia - 011513CT metaG (megahit assembly) | ecosystem: Environmental > Aquatic > Marine > Intertidal...
AAATGTTACACGGCAGATAGGTTTCGACCGGTTATAAGGATCTTCAACCATTTACTATATCCAAGGGCCGTAAATGAAAAACAATAAAAAAAATGGCGGGGTTTCCCGGGCAATTAGAAACACTGGAGCCACTTCTAGCGAGCTCATTAGTCTCGTTATTATCATTTCGTTTATCACAGCGCTCACACTGATCTCCGTCGAAATATTAAAAAACAAGTTCCAGCATGATATTGAAAATGCCCTTCAAAACGTTTTGGATATCACGAAAGAAGGCTTTATTCATGAAGAAAACAAGCAACTCAAGGCTGTTCAGTTGCATGCAAGCTCAACTGAGCTAGTAGAAATCGCTGAAACCTTGCTGGCAAATAAATCTAATCCATCCGAATCGACTTACCAACATTCACTTGCACAACTGCGCCATTATTTTAGCCAAGATCTAGCCGAGCAAAGGCATCTTGGGTTTTATATTATTGGGCCGGAAAACATCAATATTGCCTCAGCGCACAATGATGACCTAGGGAAAACCAACCTACTTACCTCTCAGCCAGAACTACTTGATAAGCTTTGGTCTGGTGAAGCCACTCTCACCCGAATTCAACACAGTGACATAGAACTGAAAGACGAAAGTGGCCGCCCTATCTCTAACCCCGCCACCATGTTTGTCGGCGCACCTATTCGCAACGATAAAAATGATGTGATTGCACTACTCACCCTGCGAATCAATCCCTACAACGAATTATTTCCGTTGCTGGAGAAAGAGCATTTAGGCGCTACTGGAGAAACCTACGCTTTTGATAAAAGTGGCCTTATGCTTAGCCACAGCCGATTTGAAAATGAGTTAAAAGAATTACACTTACTGGACAAGCTGGAAGCAGAAGACCATGCCATTCGGCTTTATGATCCAGGTTCTAATCTGCTTGAAAACCCTGAATTAGGTAATGAGATCAAACCTGTACTCACCGATATGGCTGCTAGCGCCATTCGCGGAGAACCAGGGAGTAATATCGAAGGCTATAGAGATTACCGGGGCGTAAACGTTGTCGGTGCCTGGCATTGGTTTCCAGACGTCGATATAGGTATTACCACGGAACAAAATGTATCCGATGCTTACAGCACCTTCCACTACGTAAGAAAATTGAGCTTGATTGTCAGTGGTGTCATCTGCCTACTCATCATTGTGCTATACGCTATTACCGCAACAAAAAGACAAAAAATAAAGGTATCTGAAGCCTACCTAGACGCTATTTATAAAACCTCTATTGATGCCCTTATCATTATCAATAAGCAGGGCATTATTCAAAAATGTAACCCAACTACTGAAGAATTATTCGGCTACACCAGCGATGAGCTGGTAGGCCAAAATGTCCGAATACTGATGCCTGATCCCCATCGCAGTCAGCACGATGCCTACCTGGATAACTACCAAAAATCTGGTACTGCAAATAAAGAAACCACTGTCATTGGCACCGTTCGTGAGTACGAAGCTATTAAGGCGGATGGATCTTTATTTCCAATAGAACTCAACGTTAATCCATTAGAACTCCCAGATGGCACTTTATTTGCGGGCAGCATTCGAGACATCAGCAAAAGGAAGCAGGCGCAACAACTAGCACATGACAACGAACAACATCTAATTAATACATTGAGACATGCACATGTGGGTACCTGGGATTGGAGCAAAGAAACACAAACCATGTCCTATACCGGTAACACCGCTCAAATTTATGGCCTGGAATCAGAAGGAACTATTGAGGTATGTAATCGCCCAAGCCTGGACTTTATCCAATGCGTCCATCCCGACGATCAGGAAATGGTCAAAAATGCAGTAAATTCATCAAGCCTTTCAGATAACGAATTTAATATTGAATATCGTGTGGTCTGGCCAGATGGCAGCACCCATTGGATCAATGCCCGAGGTGACGTCATTTTTGATAACCATGGTATCCCAACTAATACCATGGGAATTATTCAAGATATCACCCAGCAAAAAGAACTTGGGCAGGAACTCCAGGAATCGGAACAGGCACTTCGTGAAAGTGAAAATCACCTCAGTAATATTTTGAACACAGCACCTGTTAATATTTATATCAAAAACCTTGAAGGTAAGTACATTTTTGTTAACCCTGCCTGGAAAGACTCCGTCTCTTTAAGTACAAAAAATGTACTTGGTAAAGATGATTATGATCTTTTCAATTCTGAAGTTGCCGCTGTGCATGAAAACACTCAGCAAATGGCGCTTAAAAATAAACAAGATATAACGTTCGAAGAAGAATTCACCACAAAAGACGGTGAAAATAAATCATTCATGACCAGTATTTTCCCTCTGCAAAACACCAATGGTGAAGTCTATGCACTAGGTGGTTGGTCTACTGAAATTACCGGGCTAAAGCAGACACAACATGATCTAGAGTTGGCAAAACATGAGGCGGACGCCTCAAGCCATGCAAAGTCTGCATTCCTTGCCACAATGAGCCATGAGATTAGAACACCAATGAATGGTGTTGTAGGCATTGTGGATGTATTAGGTCACACCTCATTGGATGATAGTCAGAAAAAACTGGTTAAAACTATCAGTGACTCGTCCTTTACCTTGCTGGGTATCATCGATGACATCCTAGATTTTTCTAAAATCGATGCCGGCAAAATGGAGCTGGAACAAATCACCATTTCTATGGATGACATCCTTGATGGTGTAGGGGAAACACTACTTCCTTTAGCGACAAAGAAAGATATTGAGCTCATCACGTTTTGTGACCCTGGGTTACCAGAGTTTTATGGTGATCCCGTCAGACTTCGTCAAATCCTTTACAACATCAGTGGCAATGCCATCAAGTTTACCGAGAGCAGTGAAAACTCTCGGGGGCGCGTGATCATGCGCTGCGAACGGCCCAATACCATTGGTGATATGAACACGTTAATTTTTCGGATCCAAGACAACGGCATTGGTATGCCCGTTACTGTGCAGGAAAGGCTTTTCAGCCCCTTCTCCCAAGCAGAGTCTTCAACCACCCGTGAATTTGGTGGCACAGGTCTGGGCCTAACCATCAGCAAACGACTGACCGAATTAATGGGTGGTGATATCTCTGTCGAAAGTGAAGAAGGTGAAGGCACATTATTTACAGTATCTTTACCTCTCACACCAGTGAAAGACAGATCTGAAACCTTGGAAAATAAATTAAAAGATATCCCCGTTTTATTTTTTAATGGGGATGAAGTCATTGATAAAATTCTATCGCGCTATCTCAGTGCAGAAGAAATGTCACTTTATGATCCTTCCAGTGCAGAGCTAAACCAAATAACCGATGAGCAACAAGAAAGCCCACAACCACTAGTGGCGATTATTGTAGATACTCATGACAATAAAAGTTATATCGCAGATATTCAGACACAGCTCAGGGAACAATATGCCGAGAAAACACAACTTAGTTTTATAATCATCAGCCAGGGGCTTCGTCGCAAAGCGCGCCCCTTATGTGATGATACCTTACAACTCGACATGAACAGCCTAAGCAGATCCACCTTTATCAATGCAGTCTCCGGCTCTGTAGGGCTAACAGAACCAGACCTTGGTCTCAAAGAAGACAAAGCCAGCCTTGAAACAAATACTATTCTCTCAGCAGAAGATGCTGCGCTCAAAGGCACACTATTCCTTGTGGCCGAAGACAACCCTGTCAACCAACGTGTTATCAGTCATCAACTTAACCTTCTTGGCTTTTCAGCCGAAATTGCAAATGACGGGAAGGAAGCTCTGGCAATGTGGAAGCAAGGCAATGGAAAATACAGTTTGCTACTTACAGACTGTCATATGCCTCATATGGATGGCTATGATCTTTCTCGTGAAATCAGAAAGATCGAAGGGAAGATAGAGTCTTGCCTGCCCATCATTGCTATTACCGCCGATGCCATGAAAGGCACAAAGCAAGAATGTCTCGATGCAGGTATGAACGACTACATCACCAAGCCCCTTCAAATCAGTGTACTTTCAAGCAAACTGAATGAATGGCTTCCAGTAAATAATGATACGGCTGCAGTGCAGATTGAAAATACTGAAGAAGAAGTAGCTGATGATAATAAACACACTGCCATTGATCCAAAATCGTTACCTGAACTACTTCAATCAGATGACCACTCCCTGTTATCTGAGTTCTACCATGAGTTCCTCAAATCAGCCACAGAAATTATCGAACAAATTTCTCAGGCAACTGAAGAAGACAACATGAAAAAAGTCAGTTCAGAAGCCCACAAGTTAAAATCTTCTTCCTATACCTTTGGAGCAAATACCTTGGCAGATTGCTGCTTGTTATTCGAAACATCAGGGAAGCTCGGTGAAAGTGAAGTTGTTAAGGAAAATATTGAACCGCTCACCTCATTTCTTAAGCAAGCTGAGAATTGGATTGTTGAGCACTATCCAAATAAATAAACCCAAATAATTAATTTAAATCAAATGAATAATAAATGATGAGAGCTATGTAATAAAAAAATATTGGATCACGAACAAGGATGTATAAAACTAATGAATTTATTAAGCGCCTTTTATAATTGACCAGATAAGAAGTAGGTATTGTTATGACGGACACACTTTTAGATAACATTGAAGCACTTTGCATATTGTTGGTTGACGACGACCCCTTTATGCAGAGAATTATTGAAAAAGTGCTTAAAGACCTCGGCTTTGAAAATATTAAAAAAGCCAATGATGGCCAAGAAGCCCTAGAAGTACTTGGCCAGGGAAATATTGACCTGCTTCTAACAGACATTCAAATGCCTAATATGAATGGTCTGGAATTAATGAAAACTATCCGCTGTGGAAATAGCTCAGCAGCAAGAGATTTACGCACCATCATTATCACCTCATTTTCTAATACAGAAACCCTTGGCTCATCTATGGCCCTGGATGTTAATGGCTTTCTGACAAAACCCTTTAAACCAGTTACTGTCATGAAAACCATTATGCAAGCCTTTGCAGAAGAGGATTCTGAATTACGCTCAGAGGAAAGCTATCTAGAAGTAAAAACTGACTTAAGCAGTTTAGGCGAAGATGAAGGTGCTTCCCCCGAAACCACAACGGAAGAAAGCTCACCTGAAGACAACCGCAATCAATGCATCAACATTCATCAACTCCAACCAGGTATGCGACTTACTAAAGACGTAAAAACTGAAAAAGGTGTGCTATTACTTTCTGCTGGATTTGTATTAAATAAAAACACCATTAGTCGTTTGTTTGAATTAGGCGATGTCATTGCCGAACATGACTATCATGTAATAGAGGAATAAAAGAGGAAAACTTATTTCTGGGAAATCTGTCCAACTCTATGGTAAAAAAATCATAGTTAATATGGCCAATTTTCCCAGAAAATCACTATGGCAATGACAACAGCCAAAAAATGGAGCACATCATCAAGCTACCGTCTTCAGATAAAAACCTAGCCTCCAAACTGTCATTCATTTTTGCCATTATGGCGACACTAGTTCCAAATACAGCTTTAACCCTGGATTTCAGTTTCCAGTCCATTCAAGCGGACATCGAAAAAAAGCACCAAAATATCAAACATATTAAGGTAGGTGATCTCTTAAAATTAGACCATAACACCATCATCTTTGATGTAAGAGAAAAACAAGAATTTGATGTCAGCCATATAAAGAATGCCATTCGAATCAAACCCGACATTGATAGCATAAAATTTATTGAAACATTTTCTAATCAACTAAAAGGAAAAAATCTCGTTTTCTATTGTTCCGTAGGGCGACGATCATCAGCTCTGGCCTCTCGATTACAGCCATTACTTATCAAGGAAGGGGTACATGAAGTTTACAATTTAAAGGGTGGGATTTTTCAGTGGCACAATGAAGAAAAATCATTAGTACAAAACGGCCAGCTCACCAAACATATACACCCTTATAGCCCTTTATGGGGTCTGTTATTAGAGAACAAAAAATCAATAAAATATTCTCCAGACACTCCCGCAGACAAACCAGAGTAGCTTATACGCTCCCAACCTATAATGGTTCAGACCAAACAGGGTGTTTTGTCATCACAGATACAAACAAATCTGAATCCAAAAAGCTTGTAAGCCAACTTTGTAAGTTCGAATAGGGCGACAAATCAAACCAATTTTTATCTGCAAAGGCGAATTGCCGAATAAAAGGGAAAATAGCCACATCAGCTACACTGATAGTTTTACCCAATAAATATTTTTCAATAGACAGCCTTTGTTCCAAGGCCATTAAAAATTCTTCGGCCTGGGATCGATAATATTCCATAGGGTGTTCTGGAAAACGCTCAAAGTATTTATAGTGATCCAAGTGGCACTTAAACTCTCCATCATTCCATTGAATAAGCTGTTCAACTTCCGTTTCTAATTCATCAACCCACCAATGCTCAGGGTCACTCTGTTCTAATCCCCAGCGCATAACATCATAGCTTTCATCCAAAACCTGACCATCAGGAAAAATTAATACTGGCACAGTACCTTTAGATGATGCAGCCAACATAGATGGTGGCTTGTCTTTCAACAACACTTCACGCATCTCGATCTGAACACCTGCATAGTGGAGTGCCATTCGTGCACGGATGGCATAAGGGCAACGGCGAAACGAATAAAGAATCGGCAACATAATCAAATATAATCAGATGTATTAGAAGTTTTAGATTTAATACTAAGTTTATATTTTAATGCTAAAAGGGCATACAAAATAAGGCGTTTATGTAACAACAGCCGTTTATAATGGCTTTACTTACCTACAGATATCAATAACATCCTGAGAACACTATCAATGGATCTACTGCCACATATTGAAATTGAACCAGCAACAACAGCCAATGCATCCATTATTTGGCTACATGGGTTAGGGGCTAATGGTCATGATTTCGAACCCATCGTGCCAGAATTAAATTTGCCTGAAAATATGGCTGTCAGGTTCATTTTCCCCCATGCGCCAGAAATACCTGTCACTATTAATGGCGGTTTTGTCATGCCGGCTTGGTACGATATTCTGGAAATGTCCATTGAACGCAAGGTGGATAAAGAACAGCTTGTTCAATCCGCCCAGGCCATACAAGCATTTATCGATCGGGAAATAGAACGGGGAATAACAAGTGAAAGAATTATTGTTGCTGGTTTTTCCCAGGGCGGCGCCGTAGGTTTTCATGCCGCCCTAACCTACCCCAAACCCCTGGCTGGATTATTGGCCCTATCAACCTATTTCGCCACCGTTGACTCCATCGATATAGCACCCGCCAACAACCAACTGCCTATTCAAATTTTTCATGGTACCCATGACCAAGTCGTTCCCGAGATTCATGGGCAAAATAGCGTCAAGTTTTTAACTGCTTTAGGCTTCAAGCCCGGTTATCAAACTTTCTCCATGGAACATGCTGTCTGCCTGGAAGAAATAAATGCCATCTCTAAGTGGATACAAACAGCCTTGAGCGAATAAACAGTCCTGAGCCAACAAAAAGCTCTGAGCTAACGGAAAGCCCTAAAACTATGAAGACGTCAAAGCCACAGTACCCCTACGCCGAGCCACCGAATATTGGGGAGCCCATTAAAGTAGCTAAGGGTGTTTACTGGCTGCGTATGCCTCTTCCCTTCAAACTTGATCACATAAATTTGTGGCTGCTGGAAGAAGATGATGGATGGACTGCGGTGGATACAGGGTTAGCTACTGATGAAACAACCGACATCTGGGAAAGGTTGTATAAAAAAATAACTGTACTCAAACCCATTAAACGTCTAATCGCTACCCATATGCATCCAGACCATATTGGGCTTGCCGCCTGGTTATGCCGTCGTGGTAGTTCAACTCAAGGTAACAGCTCCCCTCCTTTTCCGGAAACAGAGCTGTGGATGTCTCGCAGTGAATATATGTACTGTCGAATACTTCTGGAAGACAGTAATCGGGAAGCACCTGATGTTGCAGTTAAATTTTATCAAGCTGCAGGGTTTGACGAAGAACAATTAAACTATTATCGATCAAAGTTTGGCGCTTTTGGCAGCATGATCCGAGGCATGCCAAACAGCTATCACAGACTACAGTGCGGTGACACATTCACTGTTAATGGCCACCAATGGCAAATCGTTATGGGTGAAGGGCATTCACCCGAACATGCATGCCTATGGTGCCCAGAACTTGAACTGTTTATATCCGGCGACCAATTACTTCCTACCATATCGTCTAATGTGAGTGTTTGGCCCATAGAGCCAAGCAATAATCCCCTCGAAGACTGGATAGCGTCTTGTAAAAAACTCCAGGCACTTTTGCCAGAAAACACATTGGTACTGCCTTCCCACGGCTTACCTTTTCGAGGGGCAAAACAACGTTTAAATAAACTAATTGATGATCACGAAAAAGATCTTCAAACCATTTATGAACATTGCGAAATACCCAAAAGAGTAGTCGACCTTTTCTCTCTAATTTTTAAATCTAAAATTTCACATTCAACGTTGGTATTTGCGGCTGGTGAAAGTTACGCACATTTGAACTGCTTAATGGAAAGAAAAATGATCACAATGACAAAAGATGAGAACGGTGTGAATTGGTATCAGCAAAAATAAACTCTCTTATTTAAAACCAGAGCTATCACTTTTTAAAGCCAGAACTAATGGGAAAACTCAGTTACCTTTACCATTTGACGATCATGCACCTTGCCCAGTAACAACTGCGCCAGAATCGCTCCTATTAATGCCAACATCATGTCCCATTGCGCATCCCAAACATCACCCTGAGTACCAAGGAATTCAACAGAACCATCCCCACCAATAACAGCAGTCCACCACTCTAGCAACTCATAAAAGGCACTGAAGGCCAGACAAAAGCAGGTCGTAAGAAAAAACAACCAACGCTTTCCAGGGCTTATATTCACCAAATTTATTACCTGCTTACGCCATAAAATTTCCCGGGCCAGAATGGCAGGAATAAATCCCTGTGCCAGATGCCCAATACGATCATAATGGTTACGGGAAAATTCAAACCAATCCTGCATCCAGAAACCTAAAGGCACTCTTGCATAGGTGTAATGAGCACCCACCACTAAAATAATCGAATGCACACAAATCAGGTAATAACTGATACGAGTTAAAGGAAAGCTCTCACGGGTATAAAATAGAAGTGGCAGAGCAATAATGACGGGGATCGCCTCCAACCACCAAGTAGGGCGATCATAGGGATTAATCCAAGACCAAACCATTACGGTAAGGATTAGAATCAACAATATCAACAGCTCTTTATTATTTGCCACCTTACCCTACTCACGCCCCCAACGTGGCAGGAGTGTTTGCTTAATACCCAAGTGATCGAGAATCCGAGCTACAACAAAATCCACCAAATCATCAATAGTCTGTGGATCCTGATAAAAGCCAGGCATCGCCGGCATTACCGTTACCCCTAACCGAGCCAGCTTAAGCATATTTTCCAAATGAATTTCCGATAGCGGTGTTTCACGGGGTACTACAATTAACTGGCGTTTTTCTTTTATTGCCACATCGGCTGCACGCTCAATTAAATTATTACTAGCACCACAGGCAATGGCAGACAGTGTTCCACCACTGGCTGGACAAATCACCATTGATACAGGAGAAGCAGAACCTGAAGCTACAGACGAAAACCAATCCCTGGAGGTATTCACCACTATTTGCCCGGGGTCAGCATCAAAATTTAAGGTAAGAAATTCTTCCAGGTTTGTTGCATCACTCGGTAAGTCTAATTCTGTTTCTGTTTCCACAACGACTCGGGCAGCATCAGAGATCAAAAACTGTATCTGGCAATTTGCCTGTACCAGGCAATCGAGCAACCTCAGACCATATTGGGCGCCAGAAGCACCGGTCATGGCTAATGTAACGGAACGATTATATTCTGACACTGGCTCTCTTCTCCCCACTCTCTATGTCTTTTCTTCCAGGCTATGTCTTTTTTCCAGGGCTGTTATCAACTTGCCATGAAAACCAGAAAAACCACCATTACTCATGACAACAATATGAGTTAGTCCATCAGCTGCTTTCAGGGTATGTTTGATTAGCGTATCTATATCGTCCACAACTTTAGCAGGTACTGCACCACCACTAACAACTTCAGCCAATGACCAATCAATGTTATCCGGCTGATACCAAAATACCTGGTCCGCTAATTTCGTAGATTCTGCTAGCTCACTTTTATGAATACCTAATTTCATCGTATTCGAACGTGGCTCGATCACTGCAATGACCTTTTCACTGCCTACCTTATTTCTAACTCCCTCCAATGTTGTCGCAATAGCTGTAGGGTGATGGGCAAAATCATCGTAAACAGAAATACCATTAATAGTAGCCAACTTTTCCATTCGACGTTTTACGCCCTTAAATTGGCATAATGCTTCACAAGCTACTGCTGGCTTCACACCAACATGTCGAGCTGCCGCAATTGCAGCTAAACCATTGGCGGCATTGTGCACACCAGTCTGCCCCCAGCGAACACTCCCTTGTCTCTTGCCCTGAAGGCTCACTGAAAACACAGATCCATCCGCCTCAGTTAGCGACAGCTCCCAATCGCACCCTTTTCCCTTACCCTCTTTTCCCTTAAAAGGCGTCCCCATAGATTGCACCTCTGACCAGCATCCCCGATCCAAAACATTTTGAATGTTTTCATCATCGGAAGGTATTACCACTAAACCTTTACTGGGTATGGTTCTAACAAAATGATGAAATTGGGTTTGAATCGCATTGAGATCAGCAAAAATATCGGCGTGATCAAATTCTAGGTTATTAAGGATCGCCGTACGTGGGCGGTAGTGGACAAACTTGGATCGCTTATCGAAAAAAGCACTGTCGTATTCATCTGCCTCAACCACAAAGAAAGGAGAATCTCCCAAGCGTGCTGAAACATCAAAATTATTGGGTACTCCGCCAATCAGAAATCCAGGTTTCATCCCGGCATATTCCAAAATCCACGCCAACATACTGGAAGTCGTGGTTTTACCATGGGTACCCGCCACTGCCAGCACCCATTTCTCTTTCAAAAAATAATCACATAACCATTGCGGACCAGAGGTATAAGGGATCCGATTATCCAATACATATTCCACCGCTGGGTTGCCCCGCGACAATGCATTTCCAATGACTACCAGATCCGGTATAGGGCTAAATTGCTTAGGATCATATCCCTCGATTAACTCAATACCGGCTTTCTCAAGCTGTGTACTCATGGGAGGGTAAACGTTGGTATCACTACCGGAAACGTGGTGCCCTGAGGCTTTAGCCAATTGGGCCAAAGAACCCATAAACGTGCCACAGACACCTAAAATATGAATATGCATTCGTCAAAACAGCCTGTAAATAAAAAATAGAAACTAAGAAAACAACTACAAGGCACTACATAACCTAGGACACAACATAGCCTAATTTCATCACCATGCAACCCTTGGTTCTTGCCTGCTTATAAATCATGTTGTTAAAAGTGGCGAAAATCACAAAAAAGCTACAAAGAAATGACATAAAAATGAAATCCGTATTAGTTTCCAGTATGATCGCGGCTCCTGAAACAGGTGGCCAAACTATCCCTACAAAGGAGGCCCCATAAAGGATGTTTCACAGAGCAAGCCTCAGAGGAAAAAAATGCCGAGCACACCAGGTACAACAATAGCCCAAAAGAAAAATGCCTTTTACGCGCAATCTGGCGGTGTAACTGCAGTTATTAATGCAAGTGCCTGTGGCGTGATCGAAGCTGCTCGCGAACATAGCGATAAAATCGGTCATGTCTATGCAGGGCGTAACGGCATTATCGGCGCACTACTTGAAGACCTCATCAATACCAGTGAAGAATCACCTCGTGCAATCGCTGCTCTTCGCCATACGCCTTCCGGCGCATTTGGCTCCTGCCGTTACAAACTCAAAAGCTTTGAAGAAAACAAAGCGGAATACGAACGGTTAATCGAAGTATTTAAAGCACATAATATTGGCTATTTCTTTTACAATGGCGGTGGCGACTCTGCCGATACTTGCCTTAAAGTTTCCCAATTATCAGAGCAGATGGGTTACCCCATTCAGGCTATCCATATTCCAAAAACTGTAGACAATGACCTTCCCTACACTGACAACTGCCCAGGTTTTGGTTCTGTTGCCAAATATGTAGCGGTATCAACTAAAGAGGCTAGCCTGGATGTTGCCTCCATGTGCGAGTCCTCTACCAAGGTCTTTATCTTGGAAGTGATGGGCCGCCACGCTGGCTGGATTGCAGCCGCAGGCGCACTGGCAGCTGAAGAAGCGGGTGATCCTCCACATATTATTTTGTTTCCAGAAATTCCTTTTTCTCAAGAAGAGTTTTTAGTTCGTGTTGAAGAAACAGTAAAAGAGCACGGCTATTGTGTAGTCGTTGCCTCTGAAGGTGCGCAATACGCCGACGGCTCATTAATCTCTGGTTCTATCACTAAGGATGCCTTTGGCCATCAACAGCTAGGAGGCGTTGCGCCCACACTAGCTACACTGGTTAAACAGAAGTTAGGCTACAAATATCACTGGGCGCTTGCAGATTACTTGCAACGCTCTGCTCGCCATATCGCATCTGCGACAGATGTGGAGCAAGCCTATGCTGTTGGCCGCGCTGCAGTGGAATATGCACTTGCTGGTAAAAATTCTGTGATGGTAACCATTGAACGAAACGAAGGGGAAACCTATTCGTGGAGTCTTGGCGAAGCGCCACTGGAACATGTGGCAAACCAAGAGAAAATGATGCCCCGTAGCTATATCACCGAAGATGGCTATGGTGTAACTCAGGAAGGTCGCGATTACCTGTCGCCATTGATTCAAGGTGAAGATTACCCACCCTTCAACAATGGTATTCCCCAATATGTAAGGCTGGCCAAGGTACCTGTAGAGAAAAAGCTCAACACACCTTTTGAAGTGTAAGGTTTACAGGAGTATCAGCTTAGGGGACCTCTGAAAAACGTAGGCGAGGCAGCGAGTGCAAGGCAAAAATTGGCGAAAAGAGGGAGTTTATACATCATAAATGACCGATTTGAGCCAATTTTTAACGCAGCAACCGCAACGCAGGTAGTTTTTCAGAGGTTCCTTAGCTTTCTAACATAAACGTCACTGGGCCATCATTGCATAAGGATACCTGCATATTGGCCCCAAAAACTCCCGCCGCAACCTGTGGGCATAACTCCGCAGCTTGCGCCAAAAAATAATCATACAAAGCTTCGGCCTGCTCCGGCGGTGCCGAAGTGGTAAAACTTGGCCTCAATCCTTTTCGGGTATCTGCCGCCAAAGTAAATTGAGAGACTACCAGTAAACCACCCCCAGCCTGCTGCACGTTCAAATTCATCTTGTCATTTTCATCCGGGAAAATTCGATAGTGCATTACTTTGTGCAATAATTTTTTAGCGGACTCTTCCGTATCTTCCCGCTGTACACCCAGCAGCAATAAGATACCTCGACCTATATCACCAACAACCTCGCCATCTACTTCAACACTGGCATGGCTCACTCGTTGAATTAGTCCTAACATAGCTGCTCTATCCTTTTACTACATTACTTGGCTCACCCGCCAAAAATGCCTTAATATTTTCCGCCACTTGGACTATTAATCGCTGACGAGACTCTTTTGCCACCCAGGCACTGTGGGGTGTGACTATTAAGTTGGGAATCTCTGGGTTCAACAGGGGGTTGCCATTTTTAGGCGGTTCTTCGGTCAACACATCCACTCCAGCGCCAGCAATCAAACTATCTTCCAGGGCTTCAACTAATGCCTGCTCGTCTACAATGCCACCACGGGCACAATTCACCAGTAGTGCAGAATTTTTCATCATGGCTAATTGCTTACGACCAATCAGGTTGCGGGTTTCCTCGGTCAATGGGCAGTGCAAACTGATCACATCCGCCTCCGCCAGCAATTTATCAAAGGGTATTCGATCTGTGCTGTCACTGTGCCGCCAGGGCAATGCCGCCACCTGAATATCCATACCAAAAGCACGACCGATATCAGCCACCTTCTGACCCAACTGCCCATAACCAACAATTCCCAATGTCTTTCCCGACAACTCATTGACCGGAAAATCCAATAAGCAGAAGAATGGACTTTCTGACCAACAGCCATCGAGAGCGGCCACATTGTAATCCGGTAATTTTGTTGTCAATGCAAGAATCAGCGCCCACGTATGCTGCACCACAGAAGCTGTTCCATAACCCACTACATTCGTTACTACCACGTCTTTGGCTTTAGCGGCATTAAGATCAATCACGTTGGTGCCTGTCGCCAGCACACCAATATATTTAAGCCCAGTGGCAGCCGATAGTTCCGCTTCCCCTATCGGCGCTTTGTTAGTTAATACAATCTCTGCATCGGCAATACGATCAACGACTTCTTCAGGCTGACTTGTATCATAAATGGTCCATTCAATCGGCAACCCGGTGATTGATCCAAGATCTACATCGCTGGGGCCCAGACTGTCTGCATCGAGAATTACACCTTTCATCTTCTGTGCCTTAACGTTATCTTGGTAATGAGCCTAAAACGACAATTAATCTGAAAAAGACTGTCTGGAAGTTTACCTCATGTCTTCTAAACCACGCATTACTATCCATTACTGCCCTCGATGCAACTGGCTACTAAGGTCCGCCTGGCTGGCCCAAGAATTACTCTCAACCTTTGAAAATGATTTAGATGAGGTCGCATTAAAGCCTTCGGAACAAAGTGGCTTTTTTGAAATCAGAATAGATCATCAAATAATTTGGGAACGTAAACTTGATGGCGGGTTTCCTGAAGCCAAAGTACTCAAACAACGGGTACGGGACTGCATAGACCCCGATCGCTCACTAGGCCATTCTGATAGCTAAACTTGAGGCTCTATTGTCCCTGCAACCTCCGCAGAGCTCTACTAATAACCACTATAGTACTGACCTCTTCTCTTCTGTCATAATGCGCGACTTCATAATAAAAAAATAAGAGGGATAGCCAGATGTCTGAACGGTTGTTGGGGATCTATGAAAAACTAATTTTGCGTCACCCCGTGGCCTCCATCATTGCAGTAATTATTGTTGCAATAGCGATGGCATTTGGCCTGCCAAACTTTAAATTGGATGCCTCTGCCGACTCTCTCACCCTAGAGAACGATATATCCCTGGCCTATTTCCGGGAATCACTGCAACGCTATGGCAGCAGTGACTTTCTCGTCGTCACTTACACGCCCTATAAGGGAGATTTGTTTGATGATGAAAACTTAAACACACTCGCTGAAATACGTGATGAACTAACAGGCATTAAAGGTGTTGAGACTGTCACATCCATGCTGGACGTCCCCCTGCTTTACAGCCCAAAAGTCTCCGTTACCAAACTGAAAGAAGACCCTCGCACACTGCTTCAAGAAGACACCGACCGCAGTATGGCGAAAACTGAATTCCTAGAAAGCCCTATCTACCGTGACCTGATTCTCAGCAAAGATGGCCAAACCACCGCACTGCTCGCTGTTATGGAGCTGGATAAAAAATATCTAGATCTAGTCAACCAGCGCGACACCCTACGAATAAAGCGAGATACAGAAGGACTATCACTAGAAGAGACGGCTGAACTCGAACAAATCAGCCAAGAATTCCTGGACTACCGCACCATAAAAGCTGCTGAAGAACATGCCCGTGTCGCTGAAATTCGCGAAAAAATGTTCAAATTTAAAGATCGTGCCGAAGTCTTTCTTGGCGGCCCAAGTATGATCACCGCCGATATGGTGGACTTTATTAAGAGTGATTTGAATGTATTTGGTACCGGTATCGTACTCTTCATCATTATCACCTTGGCCATTATTTTCCGTCAGTTCCGTTGGGTTTTACTACCTTTGGTCACCTGTGTTCTGTCTGTGGAAATTATCCTCGGCTATCTCAGTTGGATTGACTGGCGCCTAACCGTCATTTCATCTAATTTTGTATCACTACTATTAATTATCACTCTGGCTCTAACCATTCACTTAATCGTTCGCTACCGTGAACTACACCGTGAATTCCCTGACAAAGACCAATTCGATCTGGTTCGCGATACCGTTAACTATATGGCGCGTCCCTGCCTTTATACCGTACTCACCACCATCGTTGCCTTTGTTTCCCTTGTGGTCAGCGACATTCGCCCGGTAATCGACTTTGGCTGGATGATGACCATTGGCATTGTTCTCGCATTGATCCTCGCCTTTATCATTATCCCTGCCGGAATGATGATCTTCGGCAAAGGCACGAACAATGATAAAGGTGACAACTCTGCCGTCTATACCCTCTACTTCTCGCGCTTTACCGAAAAGCATGGTGGCTTGGTACTTGGCCTCGCATTATTGGCAGCCATTGTAAGTGCCTGGGGTATCAGCCAGCTCAAAGTAGAAAACCGCTTCATTGATTACTTCCGCTCCGATACTGAAATTTATCAAGGGCTATCGGTTATCGATGCCAAACTTGGTGGTACAACACCTTTCGATATTATTCTGGATGCACCCCCTCAATTAGTCGATGAGGGCACTGTTAGTTTTGATGAGCTCATTAATGAAGTAGAAGCAGAAGAATCAGAACCTGTTGATGATCCTTATGGCGACCCTTTTGCTGGCGCCTATGAAAATAGCGGCGAAGATGATGTTGTAGAAGAAGCTGATGATCCTTACGGCGATCCCTTTGCCGGTATGTATGCCGATAGTGATAAAGGCCCCGAAGGCTCGCAGGAAGAAGCTGAATCAATAGAAGAGGAAAATGATCCGTTTGCAGGGTTCTATGCTGATGAAGAGACTGACACCACATCAGATGCAGCAGAAGCGGCAAATGATCCATTTGCTGGGTTCTATGCTGACGAAGAGTCTGATGCCTCCTCAGATGCAGTAGATGACCCTTATGGCGATCCCTTTGCTGGCGATGATTTTGAAGATGACTTTGGTGACGACGATTCAGGTGATGTAGATGTTGTTGAAGACAGCTACTGGTTAACCAGTGCCGGTATAGAAGATCTGAGAAAACTTCACGTCTACCTCGAATCATTACCAGAAGTAGGTAAAGTAAGCTCACTGGTTACTGTAACTGACGTTGCCTCAGACCTCTCTGGTCACAAACTTAATGACCTTGAACTCGCCTTTATGTCATTGATGCTGTCACCAGAAAATGCCAAATTACTACTCGACCCGTATATTGATGAAAAGAACAATCAAGCTCGCATCACCATGCGTATTAACGAAACCCAGGGTGAGCTAAACCGTAATGAACTGTTGAAGCAGATTCATGCATTTGCGATTGAAGAAGCGGGTTTTGATGAAAAACAGGTGAACTTTACTGGATTACTCGTGTTGTATAACAACATGCTTCAGAGCCTGTTTACCTCACAGATCTTGACCCTGGGCACCGTATTCCTTGGTATTATGGCCATGTTCCTGGTGCTGTTCCGTTCCATCTCAATTTCCCTAATTGCCATCCTGCCCAATATGTTGGCAGCCTGTGTAGTACTGGGAGGTATGGGAATTTCCGGCGTTCCTCTGGACATGATGACCATTACTATTGCCGCCATTACAGTAGGTATTGGTGTGGACCATGCCATCCACTACATTACCCGTTTCAAACGGGAGTTTGCTGTGGACGGTGACTATATCGCCTCCATGCATAGGGCACATGCCAGTATTGGTCGAGCGCTGTTCTACACCGCCATCACCATTATTGTCGGCTTCTCCATTCTTGCCCTGTCCAACTTTATTCCATCGGTTTATTTTGGGCTATTGACTGGCCTGGCCATGCTGGCGGCACTACTAGGTTCCATGACCTTGCTGCCCAAGCTGATCTTGATCTTTAAACCCTTAGGAAAAGGAAAATAGCACTGACTCTGATCTATCGGGGCCAACAAAAGGTCCCGATAGATTACTCCACTTATGCTCTCTCCAACACAAGCCAGCTTTGCCTAGCACAAAAACCTACCTGACATACCTCAACTAAACGGCCTATCTAACCTGCGACCCACTTTATTCATCCACACTTTCTTCTAAACTGTTATTACACAAACTATTTAATGTAATCCGTTCAAAAGGAACATTAAACTTAAGATATGCAATTCCAACCCTGGGAATTAGCCGCAGGCCTCGGTCTTTTTCTGTTCGGGATGATGAATCTGGAACAGGCACTAAGGGCATTGGGAACGCGCTCCTTCCGGCACCTGTTAAGAGAGCAAACCAACACACCCATTCGCGGTGTATTGATGGGTATTGTCAGTACTGCCTGCTTACAAAGCAGCTCCATGGTAGGTTTGATTGTGCTGGCCTTTGTCGGTGCCGGTATCCTGAAAATGACCAATGCCCTGGGCATTATTTTTGGAGCCAACCTGGGCACCACTTTCACCGGCTGGGTAGTCGCCACCATCGGTTTCAAACTAAGCCTGACAGAATATTCCCTGCCTCTGATCGCTCTTGGTTCACTTGGCATCGTGTTTATTCATTCGGAAAAAAGGCTCCATTCCCAAACCCGGTTATTGCTGGGATTCGGCTTACTGTTAATGGGGCTGGAACTGATGAAGACCAGCATGGCATTTCTCAGTGAGCAGATTTCACCGGATATTTTTAGGGACTACCCACTGCCCCTCTACTTGCTCGGTGGGCTGATATTTACCGCTCTGATTCAATCCAGCTCTGCCACTATGATGATTGTCCTCAGTGCTATTCATGCGGATGTGCTTCCACTCACAACCGCTGCTGCCATTGTGGTCGGTGCTGACTTGGGTACCACTGGAACCGTATTAATAGGCAGTTTAAAAGGCTCTGCAGACAAGCGGCGAGTGGCACTGTCTCACTTTATATTTAACCTGGTCACCGATGTACTGGCATTTATTCTTCTAGTGCCCATGCTGCACCTATTACTCAAAAGCTGTCGGTGCAGGACCCTATGTACGCACTGGTGCTGTTCCACTCTATGTTCAACATGCTGGGCATTGCACTGTTTCTTCCCTTTGTTTCGCCCTTTTCCCATTGGCTACACAAACGCTTTACCAGTGATGAAGCTACAGTCTGCCAATACATCACCAAAGTCCCCCACAATGTCAGTGATGCGGCGGAAACTGCCATCCAACAGGAAGTGACACACCTGTTTAACAAAGTGGTTATTCTCAACCTAAGAACCCTAAAAATTCGCCCAGAAGAATTACTGCAAGGCTACCAGGCCCTGCAGATCTACCAACAAATACGACAACAAACCCCAACCTACGACGAACAGTATTCAGAGATCAAACACACTGAACAACAGATTATTCAATACGCCAACAGAGTACTTCAGGAAAAATCCAGTGACGAGGAAACTCAGAATATTCCCGGCCTACTCCACGCGGCACGGGATCTGGTCTACAGCGCCAAAAGCCTCAAGGATGTGCGACAGAACCTGGTGGAACTGCGACTGCAATCTGAAGACGAGGAACTGATGGAAACCATGCGCTACGATACTCGCACCATCTATCGTCACCTGCTTAGTTTATTGGAAAAAACCGACCCGGTTCTGACCGAGGAAAAACAACAACAATTAAAAGAAGACATCAACCACTCCCACGACCGCCTCCATCAGTTGATCACCCGCTATAAAGGCAATGAAGATATCGGCATACCCCTATCGTCGCTGCTGAATATTAATCGAGAGATTTTGGTGTCGAATCAAACTTTGGCTAATGCGGTGGGAGAGTTGGTGGCTGAGAAGTAACACCTCAATCACCTATAAATTAGGAACGCAGCAAGTAATTTACTCGACCGTATAAATAATTAGCTAGGTCGCTGTAACTAATTTTTCTTATCGAGCTCTTTCACTAAATTTATTACGTTTTCCCGCTCTTCACACTCTAACTCTCGAGCTTTTTTAGCAGCTTAACGCTGCTATACTCTGCCGCATTCAAAAATACAGATTGGAGTAGGTTAATGCGTATTGAAGATAAAGTTGCAGTGATAACCGGCGCAGCCAGCGGTATTGGCCAGTCAGTTTCTAAGCTAATGGCTGAACAAGGCGTAAAAAAGATTGCCATTGTTGATATGACTGATCGCATTGAAGAGGTTGCTGCTGATATCAATGCTGAAGTTGGGCGTGATGTTGCTGTAGCTTTTCAAGGAGATGTAACCGATTCCGAATTCCGTAAATCTGTTTATGATCAGATGGAGAAGAACTTCGGCATAGTCAGTATCTGTGTACCGGCAGCAGGTATTACCCGAGATGATCTGGCTGTTCGTGTCGATCGAGAAACGGGAAAGGCCAGTATTTATCCTCAGGAAAATTTCGAAATGGTCGTCAATATCAACCTAATTGCACCCGTTTACTGGGCCATGGAGTTGATCGCCCGCGTTGCCGAGGACCGAGCTGCGAAAGGTCTGAAAAAGTGGGTGGCCGATGAGCATGTACAGGGCACCGTAATTTTTATTGGCTCTATTTCCTCACAGGGAAACAAAGGGCAAGTATCCTATGCATCGACCAAGGCCGGCTTGGAAGGTGCAGCCTCAACCCTAGCGAAGGAAGCTACATTCCACGGTGTTCGTTGCGGCGTAATTCACCCCGGATTTACTGATACTCCAATGGTTCGCGCCATGGGTGAGGAATATATTGAGAAATATATTCTGCCCTATACGCAGCTTGGCCGCCTAATTAAACCGGAAGAAATCGCCGATGCAATCTGCTTTATGATTTCCAACTCGGTGGTTTCAGGCCAACTCTGGGCAGATGCAGGCTGGCATCCTTCAGCTTAACCAAAATGTTCGGTCTCATCCGCTGATCACTCGCTAAAAAAGCAGTGACGATATAGGCGTATCCATGTCGTCACTGCTGAGTATTAATTGGGAGGTTTGGGTGATGCAAAAAAACTTAGACCAACTTGTTCTACGCTATTTTAGCCAAATTTCTTTTGAGGGCTTTCAACATTAACGAATCGTTGATTTCTGTGATGACGACCCTTGAACAAATTAAACCTAGAAAAAAAGACAGTAAAAGCATCCAACCTGAATAGCCAAAAACCAGATAACTTCCGCCAGCAAATAACAATATCAACGTTAAACGAACAAAAGGGGGGATAAAGGAAAGTATTGGAAATTTTGAGCGTCCATGAATGTCATT
>Ga0181564_10001471_pt1 | contig 21019 bp, 19 predicted proteins | sample 011ome_24_FD_134512 | JGI IMG/M metagenome (GOLD analysis project Ga0181564, IMG submission 134512) | Coastal salt marsh microbial communities from the Groves Creek Marsh, Skidaway Island, Georgia - 011513CT metaG (megahit assembly) | ecosystem: Environmental > Aquatic > Marine > Intertidal...
ATGAACCAATTCACCAAAATAACTGCGACTCACATTACTCATTTTCAAGAATTTCTTGGAGATGAAAATGTGTTTTTCGACTCAGAACAACTCGATGAATTTGGTCATGATGAAACAGAGGATTTGGTTTTCCCTCCAGAAGTAGCACTTACACCCAGAAGTACCGAACAAGTTTCTCACATAATGAAGTTTTGTCACCAAGAGCACCTTCCGGTTACTCCCATTGGGTCGCAAACAGGATTAAGTGGCGGAGCACTTTCGATACATGGTGGAGTTGGATTGAGTATGAAGAAAATGAATGCCATTGTGGAGTTGGACGAAAAAAACTTACAAATAACCGTAGAGCCCGGATTAATAACGGAAGAACTTCAAAATGCCGCCATTGCAAAAGGGTTGTTTTACGCACCAGACCCTTCGAGCAAAGGAAGCTGCAGTATTGGAGGAAATCTAGCGGAAAACGCGGGAGGACCAAGAGCCGTAAAATATGGAGTTACCAAAGATTGGGTTCTAAACCTAGAAGTGGTTTTACCGAATGGAGATGTTATTTGGACTGGGTCCAATACTTTAAAAAACTCCACGGGTTATAATCTTACCCAACTCATGGTAGGAAGTGAAGGAACATTAGGAATCATTACCAAGGCCGTTCTCAAACTCATTCCTTTCGTGCCAAATAATGTCTCCATGTTAGCACCATTCACCAGTGCAACAAAAGCGTGCGAAGCTGTTTCTGCTATTTTTAGGGCGGGAATCACTCCCTCTGCTCTTGAGTTTATGGAAAGAGATGCGCTAGACTGGATTATGAAATTTGACAATTCTTCGAGCATCTACATTGATGATTCTACTCAGGCTCACCTCCTTATCGAACTAGATGGATCGAACATGGATCTTATCTATCAGGACTGCGAAAAAGTAGCCGAGGTACTAGAGAAATTTGACTGCGGTGAGATTTTGCTTGCCGACAACGAAGCACAAAAAGCTGAGATTTGGCGGTTGAGAAGAAGAATTGGAGAGGCAGTGAAATCCAATTCTGTTTACAAAGAAGAAGACACAGTAGTGCCGCGATATGAACTCCCCACATTGCTTGAGGGAGTAAAAAAAATTGGCAAGGTCTATGGGTTCCAATCAGTATGCTACGGGCATGCTGGTGATGGAAACCTCCACATTAATATCATCAAAGGAAACCTGACAGAACATCAATGGAACCAAGAATTACCCAAGGCAATAAGAGAAATATTTGAACTCACCGTATCTCTGGGAGGAACACTCTCGGGAGAACACGGAATAGGATATGTCCAAAAAAACTACATGGACATTGCGTTTAATAAAACGGAATTGCACTTATTAAAAAGCATAAAAAACGTATTTGACCCCAACGGAATCTTGAATCCAGGGAAACTTTTTGTTACTGCCTAACAAAAAAACTCCCAACCTAAATTGGGAGTTAATTTCAATAGTATTTTTTTGAGAGACTAGATCATTTAGTAAGCAGATTCTTGACTAAATTCATTCGTAAGCAAGTAGTAAAACATTGCTCGGTATTTGTTTTTGTTCGAAGATCCAAAGATCCCGATCACTTTTTTAATACCCTTATCCAATTCTGCGCTGTCTTTCATTCCTAATTTTTTGATTAAGAAGTTGTTTTTACCGTTTCCAATTCTGAAGAATCAGAGGTGGCCACTATTGCAGCATCTTTATTGTAGATAGAGGGTCCACATCCTTTAGCTACTTTTGTCAGTAACTCTTCATCAAAACTTACGTTCAATTTCTTAAATTCCGCCTTGTACGTGGCCATACACTCATCAAATTTACTCATGGTTATTTAGTTTAGATAGTTTAATAATTATTGATACTTCTAAAGTACTACATTTTTTTTCAATTAACGGTAATTTAACTATTTATAAAGTTTGTTGAATTGGTCAAATTATTATCGCTAAATTTGCCTTGAAAGTAAGATTTTCTATCGCTGCGAATATTGTTCGGAGAGGAAAGTCCGGGCATCACAGAGCAACATACTTCCTAACGGGAAGGGTTTTGATTCTTGCAATTGAGATACAGCGAGTGCCGCAGAAAATAACCGCCTTGTGCTTGTCATGGGGTAAGGGTGAAAACGTGAGGTAAGAGCTCACGAGATTTATTGGCAACAATAAATTTGGGTAAACCTTATGTGATGAAAAACCAAATAAACCAGAGCTTGAGGGCTGCTCGCTCAATTCTGGAGGGTAGGTTGTTAGAGGCCGTGAGTGATTGCGGTCCTGGATAAATGATAGACGTTCGTTTCTTAGGAGGCGATAAACAGAACCCGGCTTACAAATCTTACTTTCTTTTTTTTCTTCCCTCCTACTGCTTGAGTAAGTGTATTCCTACACTACAATCCAAACATTTTTTTGGAACACAATACTGCGAGTAGCATTGAATGATTCCCTGAGAATCAGCCGCATTGTGAATCCTTACTTTTTCCTGAAAAATTCGGATAATTTTATTCCGCTCTGGAGGAACATTAACTAGTAGTTCTATCCCTCGGTCAATAAATTCTTTGTTGTCTTGGTACTCACCATATGTGTACAAAAACGGAGCGATGGTATTAATAATAATAGAATCTACCAATGATTTTCCAATAGATTTCTTCTTTTGGGAACTGACTGTCTCAAAAGTGTAATGATTCAACCAAAACCCTTGATCAATCGAAATTGTCAATTGTTTTTGGATGTCTTGATAGGAAGGCTGAGAAACCACAAAAAAATGAAACAACCCAGAAGTGTGAGAGAGCAAACGAGACAGCTGAGCGATTCTTACCGTAGGAAAATTGGAAGGTCTCAATTTCGAAAACTTCCAAAACACTTTCTGTATTGGAATCAGGTTGTGTTTGGATTGTTGGTACTTATATTCCTTTTTTAGACTCGTATAGTAAGAGTTTGACGGAATTTCTTTCGCCAAAAATCCAGCCTGACCAAACAAAATACTTTCTATTCCTTGTTGGTTCCCTCCTAGTTTTGATAGGATACTAAGGTGGGTATTTTTAGCCATCTGAAGCATCGGTTCACTGTTTATTTTCATTCCCATAGCTTTGGCCAAGTAGTGAAAAAACACCTGCTCCCAATCAAAGTGTGTAGCCGCCAAATCTTCTTTTATCTTGGCTGCTTTTGCTGCCAACCGCTCCGTAACCATTTGCTCCATCATTGAGGAGACAATGACGGTTGGAACCTCCTGAATAGAATGTTCGCAAGGAACAGATGAAAAAATAAATTGTTGATAATTCTCAAAATGACAAAGGTCTATCAAAGAACGTAACTCCAAAGTAGGAATAACACTCCCTTTTGTGGTGCGTATCACTTGGTCGTGTTCGTATACTACATGCAACACCACCGTATCATAGGCTTCATCCAGCTGGTGATTGTGCTTCAGCCAATCGCTCGAACGAATATGAATTTCAATATTTCCTGCCCAAAGTGTTTCTCCAATTTTGACTTTTCCTTGCGAAAAATCGGGCCCAGAATCATGATTGTGAAAACCAAAATTGAGTATCTCTACCTCTACCTCTTCCGTAGTTTTGAGCCCAACTTGATTGAATAATTTATACTTCCAAATGTAATGCAGATAGTCTTCGGTCATGGTTAAATTTAAGAATTTACCCATCAAACAATATAAATAACCACATATTTATATATCCATTTAGGATAAAAGTTTGTGGATGTTCCAGTACAATATGTCCTATATCCTCAATTGGCACACTCGCCTCTCTGTTCTCGGTAGCAATTAATAATTGATTGTTTTCTGTTTTTAAAATAGCTTTATTAGCAAAAAGTAAAGTTCGTTTTAGCATGAATTCAGTGTTTATTTATAAACACTAACTCATTTTCTATCAGAATGTTTCAAAAATGACCTGATCAGCTCTTCTTTACATACTGAGTCAAAATGACAATTCGTTGTCCGTTTACCTTTCCCTCGAGGTGATTTGGGTTGTCATTTACTAGGTTTATATTACGCACTGAAGTTCCTCGCTTTGCGGTAAAACCTGCTCCTTTTACGTCCAAATCTTTAATCAACACCACTGTATCTCCTTGATTTAGAACAGCGCCATTGCTATCTCTGTGTTTCTCATTCATTCCCTCTACTCCTTCTCCACTAGCTTTTGCCCATTTCAATACCTCTTCTTCCAGGTACATCATGTCTAGTAAATTTTGCGTCCAGCTATTGTTTAGCCTCGTTAACATTCGCCAAGAAACTACTTTTACAGCATCTATTTCGCTCCACATACTATCGTTGAGTAATCTCCAGTGGTTTTCTTCTGTTAAATCGGGCGATTCAATTTGACTGTGACATATTTCACAAGTGTAAATCGCCTTGTTGGCCGATCGTATCTCAATCGGTGGAATATCATAAACTTGAAGTCCTGCTGTGCTACCGCACAATTCACATTTCCCTTCGCTTCTTCTTTGTAGTTCTTGTTCTAGACTCATAGGAGGCTTTCTTATTGTGTGGCTAAAGGTAAGAAAAAGATGACACTTGTAAAGTGTAGGTTGAAGATTACCGGTTATTCCAGTATTAACTCAACGTAAAGAAAGTTTACAACATGAAATAAACTAATCAATTGATGTAATAATTCCATGAATTATACAAATCACAAATGAATAAAAAACGAACCTACTAATTATTTCTATACTTCCAAACCACCAGCATCGCTCCCAGTATCAGGAATCCAAACATAAAGAGCTGGTTGTAGTCGTAGAGATTTTCTTCAGGTGATGCTGTATCAGTTTTAGCAAGATTCTCCTCTACGGGGTCTACCACAACCACTGTGTGGGACAGAGAGTCTACGGGAGCACTCGCCTCGGCTAGCTGCAATTGAATTAGACACAAAAAAATCAATATTCCTCCTATTTTTCTCATGTTAGTTGGTTTTAATACGATCTACTAGTTCCTTGGCAGAATGTGCTACAATGAGCTCTTCCAAGGCACTTTGGTCCATGTAATCGTACTCAACAAAGGTAGTCATCAATTCTACCAACTTATCGTAAAATCCATGAATATTATAAACGGCACAGGGTTTTTGGATGTGATTTACTTTGTTGAGGGTAAATACTTCTACAATTTCATCCAACGTACCTACACCTCCCGGAAGTGCGATAAATGAATCAGATAATTCCACCATTTTCTGCTTACGAATGAACATGTCTTCCGTTTCTATCATGCGAGTTACTCCTTGATGCGTAATTTCTTCGGACAATAAAATAACTGGGCGCACTCCAATTACTTCTCTGCCATGAGCCAAGAACTCATCAGCAATGAGTCCCATCAATCCGCTGCTTCCGCCTCCATACACCAAATCGTACTCTTGGGCTGCCAATTCGGCTACTAATTCTTTAGTTTTCGCTATTACTTCGGGTGAGTTTCCTGTTCTCGCTCCACAAAATATGCATACTTTTTTACTCATTATTCTAATTTATGATACTCAGCTCTTTGTTTATTGACAAGAAAGCCTTCGACTTTATTTTTCAGATATTTCAACCAACAACGGACAGTGGTCGCTATGAACAGCTTCTGATAAGATAACAGCACGCTTGAGTCTTTTTTCCAATGTGTTACTTACCATGTGGTAATCAATTCTCCATCCCAAATTTTTTCCTCGAGCTCCAAAACGATACGTCCACCAAGTGTATTGATGAGGTTCGTCATTGAAATATCGAAACGAATCAATAAATCCTGAATCGATAAAGTTTGTGACCCATTCTCTTTCTTCTGGTAAAAAACCTGATGAATTTTTATTACTCACAGGATTATGAATATCAATTGGTTTGTGGCAGATATTGTAATCGCCAGAGATAATTAAATTGGGGATTTCTTTTTTCAATTCATTGATATACTCCTGAAAATCGGCCAAAAAATCCATTTTGTACCCTTGTCTTTCCGGATTGCTTCCCGAGGGAAAATAAGCGCTTATTACCGAGAATGTATCAAAATCTGCGCGAATCACTCGGCCCTCAGTATCGTATTTTGGGTTTCCCATACCGTATTCTACATGGTTGGGTTCTGTTTTTGTCAAAATTGCCACTCCACTATATCCTTTTTTCTCGGCAGAAAAAGAGTAGATTTTGTACCCGATATTGCTAAATAAATCTGAATCTATTTGCTCTGGTTGAGCTTTTGTTTCTTGCAAACAAACGATATCTGGATCAACAGATTGAATCCAGGTGTCCCAGTCTTTTTTTAAGGCTGCTCGTATTCCGTTTACGTTGTAAGAGAGTATTGTTGCCATGCTTTTGCTTTTGTTTTTCCTATTCGGGCTTTTTTTCTTTAATTTCTCACATAAGGGTGAAGACCTCTTAGTCCCATGTCTTCGACAGTCTCACCTGCAGTTGGTTCAAATTTTCCATCTACATTCACCTCTTTCCACTCAAAGGAATTATTGATAGAAAACGCCAAGACTAAGTTGATAGAGTTGGTTTCGTTTCCAGTAATCACCAAAGGAGAAGCTAACTTTCCGGTAACCACACAAGACCCTGCCGGTACTGGACTTGTTGTGCTTATTGGGTTTACAACAGTAACCTGAGAACTGTCGCCTTGGGTAACCGTTCCATAAGAAGTTCCACCCACCGAAATACTCGATTCTAACGCCCAATATCCTTGTAGTTTATTACCATTTACTTGGATGGTAGAATCTTTGATCGTAAGGGAAGAAATATAATTATTATACCCTACAAAAGAGGCAATTGTTCCGGTAAAGGGTGCATTTACAAACAACGGAGGATTGTTGTACACCATATCTATTTCATAGTTTTGGTAAGATAACGAAACTCTTAACCACTTGTAAGTTCCTGGAGCGAGCTTGCTCAAATTCATGGTAACAAATCTCGAATTGTTGGACTTTACAATTGCTTTATCAAACTCAATGGCTCTCGCTCCTCCAACAGAAGTTTCTTCACCGGTGTACACAATTGAACCTGTGGTAAGTGGAGTTAAAGAATCTTGGGCAAATTCGATGTAATGCAGACTTGCCGCATTCATCCGAGGATTTTGTGCCGCATTTCCTGGAGCCACAGAAACAGGTTCTCCAAAATTTCCTAGTCTTGGAAGTGACGAGTCAAATTCAAGATCAATCTGTAACTGTGCGGGAGCCATTACCGGCTCTTCGTTTTCTTCTTTTTCTTTGTTGCATTGAATACATGCAAAAAACGCCAAAAGGATACTGGCATATTTCATAGTCTATTGTGTTTATTGATGATTAAAACCATTCATTTCCAAAACCTCTAAAAGGCCAAGGAATGGAGGCGATAATTAGTATTAACGCAATTACATAATACCAAAAGGTAAGTTTGTGTCTTTTCGCAGCCTCGGCTATTTTTTTTCCTTTGATTCTTGCGAGGGTAATTAGTGCAATAGCAATCAACATTCCAACCATATGCTCTACAGAGAAAAACCGCAAGGCAGGCACTTTCATTGTGCTTGGGGTAAACTGATACCATCCTTTGGCAAAATACAGAATGAAGCCAAGTAAAAGTTGGATATGCGTCAAGATAAAAGTGATTAAATTCAATTTGTCATCTTGTGCCGAATAGCTTTGTTTCCCTCTCCATTTGGAAAAAGAAGTAAAAATAACAATCAGAATCAAGGCCAATAGAATGTATCTATTTGCCGAATGTAAATGTCCAAAACCGGTTAGCATAGGTATAAGTATTAATGAGTAAATATGGTACAAATTAACAAATCTTTGGGTTAAATAAACGAGATTACAAGATTAAATTAAGATATTTGTACGAAATAAAATTGACCACATGCAACCAAGAACAGCGCAAAACTCGTTAGCAGTTTCTACTCACATTGTATTACCCAACGACACCAACTTTCACAATAATCTATTTGGAGGTATGCTTATGTCTTGGGTCGATATTATTGCGTCTGTTGCCGCGCGAAGACATTGCAACAAGCAAGTGGTAACCGCCTCGATCAATAGTATTTCATTTGACGAACCTATTCGATTGGGAGACACTGTTACCTTAGAGGCAAAAGTATCCCGAGCTTTTACCTCATCAATGGAAATATACATTGATGTGTGGGTACAAAATTTGCGAACGGGTGTGAAACACAAAAGCAACGAGGCAATCTCTACTTTTGTTGCTTTGGATGATGAAGGAAAACCGTGTAAAGTACCTGAGTTAATTCCCGAAACAGACGAAGAAAAAATTCGGTTTGATGGAGCGCTCAGAAGAAAACAACTCAGTTTGATTTTGGCAAAAAGAATGAAACCCAAAGATGCAAATGAATTAAAAGCCTTATTTTTAGACCAAGATTAAACCAGAACATTATGAATGCTACCCTTTGTTTCTCTCTATTTGATGAAGTAATATCTACCTATCACAAAACGGATGATGTTGATTTTCCGATGAAAAATCCGCACACAGGTATACAAGGACTTTTGTATCACAAATCATGGATAGACACTGTTCAGTGGCACCTCGAAGACATCATTAGAGACCCAAATATTCATCCTGAAGAAGCACTTATTATCAAGAGAAGAATCGATGCTTCCAATCAGGATAGAACTGACATGGTAGAAAAAATTGACGATTGGTTTTGGGAGTATTTTGGAGCTAAAAACGACCTTACTTGCGGAAAAATAAATACGGAATCTCCTGCTTGGGTAGTGGATAGATTATCGATTCTTGCACTCAAAATTTACCACATGCAGGAACAAGTAAACCGAACAGACTCGGATAACACTCACCAAGAGAAAGTAACACAAAAACTTGCTGTACTTCTCGAACAAAAAGAAGATTTATCTTTGGCATTCAATCAATTAATTGAGGATGTGCTAGAAGGTAGAAAATACATGAAAGTGTACAGACAAATGAAAATGTACAACGATGAAAGTCTAAATCCAGTATTGTACAAAAAATAATAGATTCTTCCTGAATGAAGGAATCAATCTATTTGTTCATAGTTACTCCATTCAAAGGAATAAAAAGAGAGAAATAGAATTGTCATAACTGATTTGCTCTCTCAAGGAAGGAATAGAACACTATATGAGTAAACCAAAGCATATTTTAGTAATTCGTTTCTCTGCAATGGGAGATGTGGCGCTTACTATTCCAGCTCTTCTCTCTGTGGCTCAGTCCCACCCTTCTCTTACGTTCACTATCATAACTAGGCCTTTTTTCGCTCGGTTTTTTCCAGAACATCCTCAAATAAAGGCTCTAGGTATTGAACTAGACGAGTACGCAGGGTTCTTTGGACTTAAAAATTTGGTCAACGAACTTCAAGCAACGCATTCGTTTGACGGTGTAGTGGATTTGCACAATGTTCTGAGGTCAAAAATTATCACTTCCTTTTTCAAAAAAAAAGGCATCGAGCGAGTAACTTTGGATAAATTGAGAGGTGAGAAAAAATTAATTTTGTCGGGAAAATCTGAAAACAAATTGCCTCATGTAATACACCAATACTTAAACACCTTCAAAAATGCAGGATACAATTCCGATTTGATAGAAGGCCCCTGGCTTAATCCACAACCTACTTCAGAACTAGGCGATTTTTTGAACTCCCATAACCTAAAAGAGAAGAAAGAAAAATGGGTAGGAATTGCACCATTTGCTGCTCATAAAACAAAAATTTGGGGAATTACGAATACTCAAAAACTAATCGAAATTCTGACTTCCAAAGGATACAAAGTGTTTTTGTTTGGTGGTGGACAGGCCGAAGTTGAAATTCTTACTCAACTTCATTCTACTTCGAAAGGAGTGTATAATGTAGCTGGAGCTATTTCATTTATGCAAGAACTCGCCTTAATGAAACAACTGGATAGCCTTGTTTGTATGGATTCTTCGAACATGCACTTTGGATGTTTGCTCGGGATAAAAGTGATTTCTATCTGGGGAGCTACCACCCCACTTTTGGGATTTTATCCAATTGGTAATAAAAACTATATCGTGGAAGTTCCTCAAAAAGACAAAAAACTACTTACTCTCTCGAAGTATGGTAACAAACGCGCCAAAAACGGATACAACTGGCAAGATCATATCTCTATGGAAGAGATAGTAAATCACATTGGTTAATCCTACTAAGCGGTTTTTACCCAGAGTAATATAAACTTTCTTTGATTAATCCTCCCGTAAACTTACTTATATTCAAAGCACAAGAATGAAATATATTATCCTACTTGTGACTTTACTATCGTACCAGTCAATTCATTTGTAAAAAATGTGAATATTGACCTTCTGGAGATATCTTCTTACGCTCTGGATGTTAAGAATCACAGCGATTTAGAGTTCTTTGATCAATTGGTGAGAAAAGAATATTTAACTCTCTACATCAAGCTTGGATTCATGTTCTAGAGGATCTTCATCCTTGGGTAAGGACTGAATCATTTTTACAGCTTCGTCTACATAATAGTACAGATCATTTCCGGGAAGCGCCCCCATTTTGGTGTGCCTTCTATCTCTTGTTCTTCCTACTCGCACCACAACCATGTTGTGACCAGGAACCACCGCAATGTATTGCCCAAGATGTCCTATCAAGGAATAAAAAGGAGTAGAATGCAGGTAATCCAACCAAAGTGAGTAACCATAAATGGGTTGTTCATTGGGAGAAAAAGCTGCTGTATTGGGAGATTTCATCAAGGCAACAAAACCTGAATCGATTAGTTGGTCATCTTTCCATTTTCCGTCCTGCAAAATCAACTGACCTAGTTTGGCAAAATCGCGCGCATTGGAGTGGACACAGCAGTATGCTTTTTCAATTCCATCGGGATTATCCAACGCCCAATAAGCGGGAGTTCGCATTCCTAGCGGTTTCCAAAATTTCTCTGAAAGATAGAACGACAGTGGTTTCTTTGTGGCACGTGTAATCACAATCCCAAGTAATTGAGTGACTCCAGAAAGGTAATTAAACTCTTCCCCAGAGTTGTGGATAAACTTCCTGCTTAACATTTGCTCTGTTATGTCTCTTCCATAATAAGCCTTTGCCGTAGGATTAAGAGGTAAATAATAGTTCTCACTCCAATCGTATCCGGCTGTCATGGCAGATAAATCTCCCACGGTACAAAGACGAGCTAACGAATCGTCTTCGTATTCAGGTAAAAAATCGACAATCGATTGGTCTAGTCCTGAAATATATCCTTCTTCAATTGCTTTGCCCAACAACAGAGTGACCATAGTTTTAGAAACAGAAAATGAATTGGTCAAACTCGTGTCTGAGTATCCATTAAAGTAGTTTTCATTGAGGATTTCACCGTCTTTAATAATTAAAAACCCAGCAGATTGGTAGGCCTCCAACTCGGTAAGCAAGGTATCGGTAAGTGGAATGGAATTGTACCATTTACTTTCCTTCCACTCCTGAACGATGCCATTATCGATGATTCGAGTATCAAAATCCTGACGGTCGTCTATGTTGGCTGTTTTATGTCCTTTGAGGTAGGTAAGCTGAACTCCCCTAAAAATATATTGATTGTCGGTAGCGTAAATGATCACAACCAAAATCGCTCCTAACACGACAATAAAAAGAAAGAGATTCTTGACCAGTTTGAATAAAAATTTCATTGAGATAGTTTGAGTATTATTCAAATATAACCAAAAAAAGCCATGGCTAATAAATTTAGAAGTAGACGAATAAAAATGTAACTGAATTCAGTGATGACCTTTGGAACATTTCGCACATCACGGTGCAAATGACTCGTTTCAACAAGCCATTTCTAAGGATAAGACTAATCGCTTAATCCGAGTAATCGGATATCGAACACGAGAGAGGCAAGTGGCGGGATTTTTTCGTGATCTCCCATCAATCCATGAGCAAGGTAATAGGGAATTATCATTTTGGCACGATCCCCTACTCTGAGATAAGTAATTCCTTCGTGCAGTCCTTGCTCCACGTTGTCTTTATCTATTTGGAAAGGTCTTGGCCCTGAAGATTGTGTGGTGTACAATTCCGTTCCATCGAGTAAAGAAATGGAATAGTCCACCATGGCTTTCATCCCTGGTTTGGCCTGCGCTCCTGTTCCATTTTTGTATACCAAATAATTCAGTCCCGATTCAGTTTCGATCATGTCCCACCCTTTTCGTGCAATAAACTGATGGATAAGTTCTTGTTCCTCCTGATTCCAGGCTTTGTTCATGTCAGCCGTTTCGTTGGCGCTTGGTACCAGCATAGTTTCTGGTTTTTGTTGTTCCTCTTTGCACGAAAACAAAACCGCAAAAAACAAGACAAAAGCAATACTTCTTTTCATAATTACTGGGTTAACTGAGACAAAAACGCTGGAAGCTCCCTCTTTATTTTATTCACTGTTTCTTCTACCGAAAGTTGACTTGCTCCACCCGCAGCGTTGATGTGCCCTCCCCCATTAAAATACATTTTTGAGAACTCATTCACGGGTATCTCTCCTTTGGAGCGGAAAGAAATCTTCACCATCTTATCGTCTTCCTTTACAAACACAGCTACTTCGATACCCAACATCGAAAGTGCCATATTCACAAATCCCTCGGTGTATCCTTTTTGCGTATTATGTTTCAGTAATTCTTGCTTGGTCAGGCTAATGATGGCTGTTTTTATTTCGGGCAGAACTTCTAGTTTATTGTTGAGAGTGTACCCAAGTAATTTCAGTCTTTCCGGAGTATTTACGTCATAAATGGCCTCATGTATGGCTGAGTGATTGACACCAGCAGCAATTAATTGTGCAGCAATTTGGTGAGTTTTTTCAGTCACGGAAGAAAACCTAAAGGAACCTGTATCGGTCAAAATACCGGAGTAGAGGCAACTTCCCATTTCTGGACTGATAAGCCTTAGGTCATCGTTGGCTTCTATGAATTCGTACACCAATTGGCAGGTAGAACAAGAACTAGTGTCAGAAAATGTAAAATCAGCAAAATCATCGGGCTGTTGGTGGTGATCGATCATCACTTTGGTAGCTTCCGATTTTTTTAATAATTCACCCAGTTCCATACCTACACGAGACTGCTCGTTGAAATCCAAGTTAAAAATAACCTCTGCTTGCAGAATGAGCTCTTTTACCTCAGAGGAATTCTTGTCGAAACACAAAATTGAGTCAGTTCCTTTCATCCACTTCAAAAAATTAGGAAAACCATCAGGATGAATAACTCTTGATGTTATCCCTTTGGCAGCCAAATAGTGATGAAGAGCCAAAGTAGAACCTATAGAATCTCCATCCGGACTTTTGTGACCGAAAATTAAAATAGTGCTGGAAGTTGACAGTTTTTCGAATAACGCTGTCAATTTTTCTTTTTCGAAAATTGTGTTTTTCATACTCAAAAGTAAGGTTTTATTGAGGAGAATCCATACACCTCTTTAAAAAATCAACTTTTGCTCTCAGAAAAAAGTCGTAGTCAGAGAAAAAAACAAAGGAGGAATTAACTTATGGCATCCAGTGCTTGGCCAATTTCTTCTATCAAATCCTGCGTATTCTCTACACCTACAGACAATCGAATGAGATTGGCGGTAATACCAAATTTCTCTTTGTCTTCTGGAGCTAACCCAATGTGAGTCATACTCGCAGGATGCTGGGCCAAACTTTCTGTGCTCCCTAGACTTACGGCTAGTTTAATAACTTTCAAATTATTTAAAAAAGTAAAAGCTTCCTTTTCGCCTCCCTGTACTTCAAATGAGATCATAGCTCCGGGTGAATTGTATTGTTTTTTATAAATCTCGTAAGTTTTGGAGTTTTTCTCTAGATTACCCAAATAAAACAAGGTTTTTACTTTGGGATGTTTGCTCAAATAGTTGGCTACTTCTATGGCATTATTCTGCTGTTTCTCCATTCGTATCATCAGTGTTTCAAGACTTCTAGAAAGCAACCAGCAAGTGTGAGGATTTGCCATGTTCCCCAAGAAAGTTCGTAGAGTCTTTACTCGTATCATCAGTTCTTGGTTGGCAAGAACAGCTCCCGCGATTAAGTCGCTATGTCCCCCAATATATTTGGTAGCCGAATAAACAACCAGATCCGCACCCAGCTCCATTGGATTCGACCAAATTGGTCCCATGTAAGTATTGTCTACCGTAAAAATTACTTCCTCTTCATTTTCTTTCGAAAACTCATTCGCTATTTCTTTACACATAGCGATATCAATGAGTGCATTGGTAGGATTGGCAGGAGTTTCCACAAAAATGTGAGTCAGTTTCTGTGACATTCCTGTTTTTCTTATTTTTTCAATCACCTCTTCTTTGGAATCTTTTGCATCAAAACAAACGGACCTCACACCTATTTTATCCAAAAAATGATGAATAAAATGATCAGTCCCTCCATAGTTGGGGGAACTATACAACAACAAATCTCCTGGTTTAAGGAACTCGAGTAGCACGGTAGTAATTGCCGACATTCCACTTTCGAAAATAGCGCTATCGTCACATTTCCCCCACAGGGAAAGTCGATTTTCAACAATTTCTAGGTTGGGATTATTTATTCTACTGTATATCAATCCTAGATTTTCGTCTGCCTCTTTTTCTCTCAATCCGTAGGCCACTTCAAAGAAAGCTTTGCCTTCCTCGGCAGATTGAAACACAAATGTAGATGTCAAAAAAACAGGAGGTTTTATTGCTCCCTCAGATAACTCGGGTTTGTACCCATGAGACATCATTAAACTTTCTGGTTTGTAGTCTTTTGTTTCTTTCATTGTGTAATTAAAATTGGTTCAAACAAAATTAACACATAAAGATTATTTTACCGACCAAAACAGAAATATTAGAATATTCTCCTGTATAAATCATTTTTTTTGGGTAAAAATGCGGATAAACTCAGTTGTTTTTAATTACTTTAGGAAATTTTCCTGATATGCAATTAGATAAAATCGACAAACAACTCTTAGAGCTTCTCCAGAACGATTCAAAAATGAACATCAAAGAGATAGCAGCCAAATTGAACTTAACAAAAACCCCGGTGTATGAGCGAATAAAAAAACTAGAAAAAGCAGGCGTTATAGAGAAGTATGTAGCTGTTGTAAATCGAAAAAAACTGTCCTCGAATATGGTGGTGTTTTGTACGGTTACCTTGGATAGTCAAAAACTCGAGCAAATCAATATATTCAATGAGGCAATTTCCAAAATCCCCGAAGTAGTGGAATGTTACTTAATGGGAGGATCCAACGATTTTTTGCTCAAAGTGGTGGTCAAAGACTTGAATGAATACCATTTGTTTTCCTCTGGAAAGTTGGCAGCCTTGCCCAATTTGAGTCAAATACGAAGTACTTTTGTTTTGAATGAAATCAAAAAATCGACCGTTTTTCCAGTTTCTTAGAATATTTTTTTTTCTTCGCCTCTAACTAATCGCTGGATATTTTTAGTGTGTGTAAGGATAATGAGTAAACTCATCACAATAGAAAACACGACTAAAGAGTGATACGATTCTGGATAGACAAAACCCACAAATAAAGGAAATGAAACAGCAGCGAGCATAGACGATAATGAGACAATTCGGGTAATGAATAATATCACTAAGAAAATTCCAAAACAAGAAAAAGAAGCCTCTACGTGCAACGCAATGATTATTCCTAAGGCTGTGGCTACGCCTTTTCCTCCTCTAAATCCTGCAAAAAGTGGATAAATATGCCCAACGATTGCTGCCACACCAAAAGTAATTTGGGTGTTTACCGCAGGATTCGACAAAAAACTAGGGTAAAAATAACGAGCCAAAACATAGGCGCAAAACCATCCTTTTATCACATCAAAAAGAAGAACGGGGATTCCTGCTTTGGCTCCGAGTACACGAAACGTATTGGTGGCGCCAGCATTTCCGCTTCCAAAATCTCTTACATCTTTTTGGTAGAATATATTGCCCACCCAAACTGCCGTGGGAATGGATCCCAAGAGATAAGAAATAAGAATACACGCGATAAATTCTGCTGTCATGTTTGGTAAATTTTAGTCATCAAATCCGTCTTCTTTCACAAAATTATCTAAGAAAACATACGGTTTGGATTTAGAAGAAATGCCAAAATAAAAGTCTTCTTGACCTTTATCTCCTTTTATTTTTTTGTCTTTCGCAGGAATTGCTTCCAAGAGTTCCAGGTATTTTTTATCGGTAGAAAACGTGACCAACTCTCCATTGAAGTAATCGAAATAATAAAATGAATTTTCCTTGTATTGAATAAGTAAGGCAAACTTATCACCTGATCTTCTTTTTTGAATTTGAACAAATACTTTGCATCGTTTGAAGATTTGATTTTCTCCTACTGTGGCCACATTGGCACTACCAGTAGATACGAATGACTGCAAATCATCGCTCCAATAAAAATTCAAATCAAATAAGGTAATGACACTTTTTAATTCTTCTGGGAATTTCATTATTCTTCCGTTGGTAAAAAGTTCATTATTTACTTGCTGCGATTTGGGACTTGGAATACTGTTATTCAAGAATAACTCGTAATTCGTTTTACTTAATTGGATAAGTTCTTGTACGGGTGCATTGGAAATTTCTTGTTCCATTTGTGAAGTTACAAGTTCGTTGAAGGGGAAATTCACCTTCATCGTTCCATTCATTTTAAGCACAGTGTCTCGCAAAGTATTGTAGGTCATTTCTCCTACTACTGAAACGCTAAACTGGTCGTTATTTCCAAACAACTCGAGAGAACCGATAGAATTGAAACTACATGTCTCGTTGTCAAATCCTATGTAATTCCCAGCAGCTTTATTGTCCAATAGTTTTTGTTTCGCCCCAATTTCAAATAACCCTTTTTCTTTGTTGTAGGATAAGAATCCTTCGGACGGAGTAATGGCTTGGTCCGTTTCAAACTTCTTATCTGCCAAAAATGCTGTGTAAAAGGATATTTCCCCATCGTTGTAAAGGATAGGTCCAGAGACTTTATTTGCGAAAGTTTCGCCCAACGGAATAATAATTTTGTTGGTATCCACAATCGCTTGAAACTCGATCCAATCCAATTCCAATTCTTTGCAGTTTGTCATTACTTTAGTCTGACCATTGTAGGTAGCGCCAATATCAGACCCCTTAATCATAATATCTCCGTAATACTTGAACTGAGGACTAAGATAGAAGTTAGAATCCATAAAAATTTTTCCATTTGCTACAGTAATTCCCTCTTGATTGGGCTCAATGTTATCAAAAAACACTTTACTGTTAATTGTAGGATCGTTGGATACGATATAGTTTCCATTAGCCAAATATTCTTGACTTGAAAAAACACTAACTTCCACTTTGGTAAATCGGTGATATTGATTGGTGAAGTTTGCCAGTATCTGAGCATTGAACAAGACGGGCAACTCCGCCTTTTCTTTGATTTTTACTTTTCCTTCGAAAGGAATAATACGTGAATCTGCCACCACAATGTAGGGCACTTTTTGACAAAGCAAAATATTGCTATCAATAAAATAACGTGCATATCCAGAGAAAAAACCTAGGCCTTTTTGTTCTTTCAGAGAGGAGATAAAATTGGGTTTCAGATTTTTGTTCTCATCATAATTCTGAAAATTTGCTGTGTCAATTACTTTCTTAAAATCCATCTGATTGTTATCCATAAACCAATCAAACTCATCGGTGGTAGCTGTGTATTTATTGGCAGGGAAATCGATAGTTGCAATTCCATTGTTTGCCACGAATTTTCCAAGTCGTTTGGTAAAGTCTAGTTCCATTTTCATGTTTCCAGCTTCCAGAGCCGGAGGATCATTCACTTCCTTCCCTTTCAAGGTAAACTTAGATTTGTTCGCTTCCAAGCCATTTTGAGCAAAGCCAAATTGAGCTGAATTTACTTCTATTCTGTCGGACAAAAATTTACCAGAACCTGTCATTCCCTCTTTATTGAGCAAGATGTTCCCTTCGAATTTTGATTTGCCATCTCCAAAAATATTCATGGCAGAATCAAGGTTCTTGGCTTTCCATATTCCTTTGTGTGGCTGAAACGAAATCAAACAATTATCGGCTACTATTCCTGGAACACTCGGCAATGTTTGTGATTTATTGGTGTATTGGCCCGTCTTGGCAACCATTGAATCTGGAAAAAAGGTGATTTTATTTGAATAAGCCGAAGAGGTAATGAATCCAAATCTCCCTTTTCCGACCAACCCTTCTCTGTTGAGCTTTAGATTATCACTGTAGTTTGCCTTTCCTTGGTATATTTTTTCCTCAACTTTGTCTAGATCAAATCCCAAAATGTAATCGTCCATCAAACGAACAGCTACAGGCAATTGAGGAAATATTTCGGAGGAATGTAATGTTCCTTCAAATCCTAAACTTGAATTTGAGAAAGTGAGCAAACTATCCATTTCAAAAGGAGAAACTTCAAAATAAAAGCTGGATGAATCGTAAATACCTGCTAATATCTCGGGAGAATTATAATACACTCTCGGTGAATTATCTACTGCCAACCGTGGATATTCCTCATACCCTGGTTTCATTCCAGAGCGGTTATAAGGTGAATTTATCACTATTTTTCCGTCTACGTTATTCAGTTTGGATAATATCCTTACTTGGCTAGATTTAATGGAGTCATGCATGGCATACACTCGAAATCTCATCGAATCCAATTGAGTAAAACTCAGTGTGTGTTCCCCGTAATTAAAGGATAAATTAGAACCAAAGCATTCTGTTCTACCAGCATTTATCACTCCATCAAATACCATATTTCTATTTTCATTGATGGTAATTTTACCTAGCTTGGGATACACTCGGACAAACTGCTTTTTGCTCAAATCAAAATTACGAATACCTTCTATCGATAGGCTGAGAGAATTCAAATCAATTTCTCCTTGTTTGTCTCTTTCGTTTGACTGAATCCAAATATCATCATAATCTCCTTCTTTGGTAGAAGAAATAAGGTAAGGCTCGGCCCTTGGAGTGACAACAATTTCGTTTTTTTCCTTTTGGAATCGAATCAATCCTTTGTTGGCCATTCTTGACAAATACGGCAACAAATCATCTACAAGTACTTTGTTGTAGCTCGCAAAATCTGACAACGACAAGGGAGTTTCATTATCGCCTCCTCCTTTAAATTCGAGCAGAGAGCTCAAAATATTTGTTCCTCCCAACCGAAAAGAATTAAACTCCGTTCTGCTAAAATAGTCAACCGACTCAAAAGTTGCCCCGTTCTCACCTTGAGAACCAAAGGCTCCTAATACTAGTTTATTGGTTCCTTCCTTCCAGGTGATGCTATTTAAGTGAAATGCCAATTGATGGTATGAACTAACGAATGGATAATCGGAGATTGACTGACCATTTTTAACTACGGTAAGTTCCTTGCCTTCTATGTCGTACGTAAAATCCCTCTCGTTTTGAGAGATTGTGTGTGAATTCCCTAGTAAAAAAGTGATTTCAGCCTCTTGACCTTTTATTTTGGTACGCAACAAAGAAATATTTTTTGAGGCTATTTTTACAAATGCCTTATTTGCTCGATACACCGTAATACTCGCCCTATTATCTCCACTAGCTCCGCCTTTAAAACTCGCTCCCTCCAAAGTAAATTCTCCCGTATAATCCACGTTGGGGACAATTTGTTTCAGTAAGATTTTTTGATTGTATGAACTAAACACAGGATATTTCACCGCGTCTATGTCTCTAAAAGTTACTACTTTCTCTCTCAATTTACCCATTTCAGGATTTTTAAAATAGGGAGAATGAAGCAAAACAGAATCAGCATCATACCCAGCGCTTTTCATGTTAATTCGATAAGAAGAAAGTTGCGCAAATGTTTTATTTTTAGGAAACTCTACTCGCTCCCAAGTCACCGTTCCCGATTTCCCAAAGAAAGATTGAGTCGTTACATTAAATACACCACTCCCTTGGTAAATTACTGTACTGTCATTTTTAGCAAACCCCACGATTTTGGCATTCTTCACTTGAACAAAACCACCGTTTTTTTCAAAAAAAGAAAATTCTCCTTTCATTTTCCAATGAACCGAAGTACTTTTTGACAAAGTATTGTCCTGAAAGAAACTTCCCGAAAATTCTATAAAATCATCAAACCGTCTTGAGTTTCTAGCTTCTAATAAAGATTCCACCACTCCTGACCAATTGTTAAAAGTCTCACTCGAAAAACTAGATGAACCACCTAGTCCTGAAATAGAGGAAAAATAGCTCAAAAAATAAGGCCTCAACTTCACTCTTTTGTCAATCATTTTATTGGCAATTTCAATTACCTTTTGTTTCTGAGCCTCAGAATAAACTGACCATACTTTCTCAATTTCTCTACCATATTCTTTTCCGAGAGATTTATCGTATTCTTTCACAAAGTCGGCTACGTTTTCGGGAAAATCTTCTGAAGTGGAACGAAACGTAGTTGTTTGACTAAGTCCATTTAGTATCAGAGTAAAAAATAGAAAGGTAAGAAAGTGTTTCATGGTATCTGTTGTTTGTACAAGAACTTAACGTTTCTTAAACTGAACCATTGCCCATCCTTCGCGTTCTTGTTGATTGATAAATTCTAGGCCATTTGCCTTTGCAGTTTCTGCCAGAATTTCTACATCAGAGGTGTAAAATCCACTCATGTAAATATCTGCATTCGGTTTCATGCTCTTCACATACTTGGCCATGTCGTTAGTCAAAATATTTCGGTTGATATTTGCCAACACGATATCAAACCTTTCTGGAACAGTGAGCAGCTCTGCTCCGCCCTCTTCAACATCAATTTTTTTGCACTTATTTAATTCAATGTTTTCCAGGGTATTGGAAAATGCCCATTCGTCAATATCAATTGCTACGGCATTTTTGCAGTTTAATTTTTCTGCTAAGATTGCTAGGATCCCTGTTCCAGAGCCCATATCCAATATCGTTTTATTTTCAAAATCTATGCCAAACATTTCGCTCATAATGAGGTAGGTTGTTTGGTGGTGGCCCGTACCAAAAGACATCTGAGGATTGATAATAATTTCTTGTAAAAACCCTTCCTCTCGCTCGTGAAAAGGAGCTCTAATTATACATTTCTTGTCGATGTAGATGGGCGAAAAACTACTTTCCCACTGCGCATTCCAATTTTCGTCTTGGATTGTTTTGTGGGTAACCTCTACGGATGTATCAATAGTTTGAAGCACCTCATTTAGTTTGGATTCGTCAAAATGTGTCTCTTGTATGTAAGCCTCCACATGA